>Ga0209068_10000035_pt1 | contig 88103 bp, 84 predicted proteins | sample ColStrG_CSR_2012_FD_187200 | JGI IMG/M metagenome (GOLD analysis project Ga0209068, IMG submission 187200) | Freshwater sediment microbial communities in response to fracking from Pennsylvania, USA - Cold Stream Run_MetaG_CSR_2012 (SPAdes)... | ecosystem: Environmental > Aquatic > Freshwater >...
GCCAGGGAGTCGGGCCAGGCCCGCCCGCCCACCCGCCGGGCGCTTACTGGTCGCCCGGCGGGTGGGCGGGCGGGCCTGGCCCGACTCCCTGGCTCACCCGGCTTCCATCGCCACGTTTGTCGTGCTGGCCGCCCGCTCGGTCCGCGGACACCGGGCCGGCACGTTGACCTGGAAGGGGCGCGTCCTCCCGTGAGCCAGGTCGTGGTCATCGGCTCAGGCATGGGTGGGCTCGCCGTCGCCGCGCGACTGTCGGCTCTGGGCCACCGGGTCCTGGTGGTCGAGAGGGCGCCGACCTACGGCGGAAAGCTCGCCCGCCTGGAACGCGACGGGTTCGTCTTCGACACCGGGCCCTCCTTGCTCACCTTGCCGGCCGTGTACCGAGACCTGTTCCTCAAGACCGCCGTCCGGCGCCGAGCGGCCGCCCTGGAGGAGAATGTCGAGCTCGTCAGCGTCGACCCGGCGTTCCACTACCGCTTCCCCGACGGCGTCGAGCTGGACCTGCCCGACCGATCCCGGGCCGGTACGGCCCAGTGTCTGGACGCCGCTCTGGGGGAGGGCCGAGGTGCCCAGTGGACCGCGCTGGTCGACCACGCGGCAGCCGTGTGGAGCGTGACCCGGACGCCATTTCTCGAACGCCCGCTCGGCAGCCCGGCGGACCTGCTGAGGCAGTCGCTTCGCCTACGGGACCTGCGCACAGTGGCCCCGCTGACCTCCCTGCGGCGCGCGGGCCGGCGTTACCTGCACGACCCCCGGCTGCAGATGATGCTCGACCGCTACGCCACCTACTCCGGGTCGGACCCGCGGCGGGCTCCCGCCGCCCTGGCCGTCGTCCCGTACATCGAACAGACCTTCGGCGCCTGGCATGTGCGCGGTGGACTGGCACAGCTGGCCAGGGCCACCTACGAGCGGTGCCTCGAGCGCGGCGTCGCCTTCCGCTTCGACACTGACGTCGCCCAGGTGCTGGTCCAGGGCTCGCGGGCCGCTGGGGTCGTCCTGGCTGACGGGGAGCGGCTGGACGCCGACGTGGTGGTGGCCAACGCCGACGCCACGCATCTGTACCGCGACCTGCTACCGGGGGCCGTGGGCGCGACGGCGCTGGCCAGGCTGCGCCGCTCCACCCCGTCGTCCTCGGCGTTCACCCTGATGCTCGCGGTGCGGGGCCGGACCCCAGGTCTGCGTCACCACACCGTGCTCTTCCCCGCCGACTACGACGCCGAGTTCGACGCCATGTTCGGGCCAAGGCCCACGCCGGTGGCCGACCCGTGCGTATACGTCTGCGCCCCCGATGACCACCTGATGCGTCCCGACGACGATCATGAGGCGCTGTTCGTCCTGGTGAACGCCCCCCGCCACGCGGACGCCGGAGACGGTGACGTAGGCAGGTCGCGCGGCGGGGTCGACTGGACCGCGCCGGGGCTGGCCGCTTCGTACGCCGACCGGATCCTGGCGGTGATGGCGGCGCGAGGGCTCGACCTGCGCGAGCGCCTGCTCTGGCGTGAGGTCCGGACCCCAGCCGACCTCGAGGCCGCGACGCGCTCGCCGGGAGGCTCGATCTACGGGACCTCGTCCAACGGGGCACGCGCGGCGTTCTTGCGACCTGCCAACGCATCCGCCCTGCCGGGCCTGTTCCTCGTCGGCGGGTCCGCGCACCCCGGCGGCGGCCTGCCGCTGGTCGGGCTCTCCGCCGAGATCGTCGCCGGACTCATCGGCGCCGCCTGAGGCGGACTGACGCCCGTCGAGATGGCGCCCGTGCGCCGTCCGGGGACGCGGCCGGCGACGGTGCGGTCCCACGGCCGATTCGCCCCGTCACAGTCACGCCGCCTGCCGCGGCGCGGATCGAGCCTGCCGGTCGGCAACACCGGCTAGTGTCCGACCCGGAAGGCACGGGGACGATGTCCGCGATGGAAGTGGGGCGACACTCTCGGATGGGACTGCTGCGCAGACACCATGAGCATGTGCAGCGTCACGACCACGACCTGTGGGCCAGCCAGCTCGCAGAACTCCAGGAGATGGCCGGGATGGCCCGCGACTGGTTCGGCGAGCCCGTGTCCGCCGACACCGGCATCATCGCAAAGCCCGCAGAGATGGCCTACTTGCTGCTGCAGGGGGCCGCCCTCATCGAGCCGCGGCGCCTTCCGGGGCATTGGTCCGGACGCAGCCAGGGCTTCTCCATCCCCATCACCAACGGCGTGCGCTACCGGGTGGGCGCCACGAAAGGAACCTTCCAGCAAGGCGCAGAGGTCCCCACGGCAATCGACCAGGGGACGGTGCTGGTCAGCGACCGGCGAGCTGTCTTCGCCGGTCCGAAGCAGAGCCGGGAATGGCTGTACAGCAAGCTGCTCGGCTTCCATCACGACGACAGCAGCCCGTGGACGGCCCTGGCGGTGTCGAACCGGCAGAAGGTGTCCGGCTTCATGTACACCGAAGCGACTGAGATGACGGTCCGGTTCCGCCTGGAGCTGGCGTTGGCCCAGTTCCGGGGGACCCGAGACGAGTTCGCGGCCAGCATCGACCTCCAGGTGGCGCAGCTGACGGCTGCCGAACCGGCGCGGCCGGACCAGACTCAGCCCGACCAGACTCAGCCCGACCAGAGCCAGCCGGGCCCGCCCCTGGCGACCGTGGCCGGACCCGCCGCCGCGAGTGGGCTGCAAGGCGAGCCGGGCCAGGCGCCTGCGGCCCCCGCCCCAGCAGCCGCAGCCGCAGGAGCCCTTCCACCGGCCGGCTGGTATGCCAACCCGCAGGCCGCAGGCCGGCGTTACTGGGACGGCGCGCGGTGGACCTCTTACACCGCGCCCTGACCGGCTTCGCCAACGCCCCCGGCCGGACCCGTCCTGGCCGGCGGCCCCGAGCTCAGTCCGGCGCCCCGTCCTCACCGAACCAGCCCGCGAGCACCCCGCGACGGCTGACCGCCCGCAGCCGCCGTTCTGCCGCGGACCTCGCCACTGCCGTCGTGACCACGAGGAGCCGGTCACCGGTGCGCAGCCTGGTCGTCAGGTCCGGGACCTGTGGCTGACCGCCCCGGACCACCAGGGAGACCATGGCGCCGGCGGGCAGTCGCAGGTCGGCGACGAACTCCCCCGAAAGGCGCGACCCGACGGGTACTTCGAGATCGATGATCAGCGCGTTCATCTCATCCAGCGGCGCCGCATCGACCGTGAGCTCCCCGGCGAGAGTGTCGGTCAGGACCCCGAGCCTGCGGGCGAAGAACGGCAGCGACGGTGCCTGGATGGCGGTGAACACCCCCACAAGCACGAACGTGATGTCGAAGATTCGCGTGGCACCGGGGACCCGGTCAGCCAGCGGGATGGTCGCCAGCACGATCGGCACCGCCCCGCGCAGGCCAGCCGCGGACAAGAACAGCTGCTCGCGCCACCCGACCCCAAACCACGAGGCACATGCGGCGACGGCAAAAGGTCGGGCTACGAACACCAGCACGCCGCCGGCCACCAGCGCCGGCACGACGACACCGGGCAGCCGGCTCGGCGAGGCGAGCAGGCCGAGCAGCACGAACAGCCCGATCTGGGCCAGCCAGGCAAGGCCTTCGGCGAAACCGAGCACGGCGCCACGGTGCGGCAGCCGTGACGAGCCGATCAGCACCGCGCAGACGTATACGGCGAGGAAGCCGCTGGCGTGCGCGAGCCCGGTCGCGCCGTAGGCCACCACCACCAGGGCCAGCGAGGCCAGCGGGTACAGCCCGACGGCCGGCAGGGCGATCCGCGCCAGCAGCCAGCGGCCGGCCAACCCGACTACGTAGCCGACGACGGCGCCGGCCACGAGCTCGTAGACCATCAGGCCCGCGACCGTCCACCACCGGTCCGTCGACCACGAGCCGGAGACCACGAGGGAGACGATGACCACGGCGGGTGCGTCGTTGATTCCCGACTCTGCCTCCAAGATGCCGCGGATCCTCGAGCGCAGCTTCAGCCGGCGCAGCACCGAGAAGACCGCGGCGGCATCAGTGGAGGACACCACCGCGCCGAGCAGGACCGCGCTGCGCCAGTCCATTCCCAGCAGCAGGTGGCCGGCCGCGGCGACCACAGCGACGCTGGCCAGCACCCCGACGGTGGCCAGGAGGGTGGAGACAACCAGAACTGGTCGGATTGTGGACAGCCGGGTGGTCAACCCGCCCTCGGCGAGGATGACCACCAGTGCCACCAGACCCAGGTCCCGGGTCAGGGCCGCGTCGTTGAACTGGACGCCCAGCCCCGCCTCGCCAATCACCATTCCCAGGCCGAGGAAGACCAGCAGGCCGGGGACGCCGAGCCTGAGCCCGAGTCGCACCGCCAGCGCGCTGACCAGCACCACCAGCGCCCCGACGAGCAGCGCGAGGTTCAGACCGCTGACGTCGAGGTGACCGTGCATGCCCCATGATCGCCCATCACCGCAGTCGCCGCCGGACCACTACTGCCAGCTGGACCAGGCCGAATGCACCCAGGACCAGCCACGCCCACGCGCCACGAGTCGACCAGACGCTCGCCGCCGCCGCAGACGAGGCGCCGTAGACCGCCGCGCCGAGCAGGAAGGCCGCGGTCACGATGACCCGCGTCGGCCGCTCCCAGACGGTGACCACGCCGATCTCGGTCATCCCGGCCGCGCCGGCCCTGGCCCGCACGTACTCCTGCAGCATCATCAGCGCCCCCGCCGCGGCCGCGACCCCGGCCGGCGCCCCGACCCGCCACAACGCCACCACGAACAGCAGATCGGCGCACCGGTCGACGACTGAGTCCAGCACGAATCCGAAGGCGCTGGCCCGACCGGTCAGGACCGCCACGGCCCCGTCCAGACTGTCGATCAACCCTGAGGCGACCACCAAGACGACGGCGGCGAACAGCCAGCCCCCGCCTGCCGATGCGAAGGCGACGACGCCGGCGGCGGCCAGCAGGCCCACGCCGGTGACCGCGTCCGGCGCGACCCCCAGCCGGGCCAGCGGACGCGCACAGCTGTAGACCAGCCACAGCCAGGGGCCGACCAGCCGCGACGCTCCCGGGTCGTAGCCGCCGTGCAGGGCCGACCACTGCCGCAGGTAGTCGGCGCGGGACGGGACCGGCCTCAGACCAGCCGCCATCGCACCGTGACCGAGGCGGTGACCTCGCCCATGCCCGGCTCGATCGGCATCGAGGCGGCCATCGCCGTCAGGCCCTTCGCGGCGAACCGGGGAACCCCGGCGTCGCGCGGTGACTCGTGGACTGCCACTACCTCCCCAAGCGCCCTGCCGGCCAGGTCCGCGTACTGCTGCGCGCGATCGTGGGCGTCAGCGAAGGCCGCCTGCCGGGCCGCCGCGGCCAGGGCCGCCGGGTCGGAGTGCTCGAGCGATGTCGAGTGGAGCCGGGCCTGGTCGCCGCCGGCCGCGATCAGCGCCGGCACGAGCTCGGAGGCAGACGCGAGGTCACCGACCCGGATGGTCAAGCTCAGCTGTGCCCGGAAGCCACCCGGCCTGCCGTCGCGGTCCAGCTCAGGCCACAGCTGGCTCGTCGTGGTCGCGACGTCGGCAGCGCTCACCCCGGCCGCGATCGCCACCTCGCGCATCGCCCCGATCGCCGTCGACGCGTTCGACAGCGCCTCGACGGTGTGCCGGGCCACGCATTCGACCCCGACGACGACCACCGCGACGTCCGGCGGCGCCGCCGCGGCGCCGACCCCCGTCACCGTCACGCTCGCCCTGATCCCGCTCACCCACTCTCGGCGGCCGCACCGAGCCCGAGAGCCGTGTAGATGTCGCGGGTCGCGGTCGACCGGTTGAGGGTGTAGAAGTGCAGCCCGGGCGCCCCGCCGTCCAGCAGCGTGCGGCACAGCTGCGTGGCCACCTCCACCCCGACGGCCCGCACCGCGTCGGCGTCCTCGCGCACCGCGTCCAGGCGGTCGGCAAGCGCCGGTGGGACGGGGGTGCCGGACAGCTCAGCGAATCGGGTGATCTGCGAGACGTTGGTGACGGGCATGATCCCGGGGATGATCGGGATGGTGGAGCCGTGGGCGGCGACGCGGTCGACCAGCCGGAAGTAGTGGTCGGCCTCGAAGAAGAACTGGGTGATCGCGAACTGCGCGCCGGCGCCGGCCTTGCCCGCCAGGCGCATGGCGTCGGTGTCCGGGTCCGGGGACTCCGGGTGGCTCTCGGGGAACGCCGCGACGCCCACGCAGAAGTCGCCGAGGTCACGCACCAGCCGCACCAGCTCGTCGGCGTGACGAAGGCCTTGCTCGTGTGGCTGCCACGATCCGCGGGGCCCGGCGGGCGGGTCCCCGCGCAGAGCCAGCACGTTGTGCACGCCGGCCGCGGCGTACTGGCCGATCACCTGACGCAGCTCGGAGACCGAGGAGCCGACACAGGTCAGGTGCGCCACCGGAGTCATAGTGGTCTCGGCCGCGATGCGCTCGGTGACCCTGACCGTGCGGTGCCGCTCGGACCCGCCCGCCCCGTAGGTGACCGAGACGAACGTAGGTGCCAGGGCCTCGAGCTCGCGCAGTGTCTGCCACAGGGCGCGTTCGCCCTCATCGGTCTTCGGTGGGAAGAACTCGAAGGAGTACGAGTGGCGACCAGTGGCCAGCAGCTGGCTGACCGAGGCCGAGCCGCCGGGCATCATCGAGGATCCGCCATAGGCCATGCGGCAAGTATCACAGGTCCGTCTCGAACTGCCGTGCCACGGCGCTGGCCTTACCCTCGATTCTGTGACGAGCTCCCCGTTGGAGGCTGAGGGCCTTCGCGACCGGGTCCAGAAGTCGTTGGACGACTTCCTGGCCCGGCAGACGCCCCGGCTCGACGCGATCAGCGAGGACCTGGGACCGATGGCCGACTCGATCGCCGCGTTGGTCTCCGGAGGCAAGCGCCTGCGGGCAGCCTTTTGCTACTGGGGCTGGCGCGGCGCGGGTGGACCGGACACCGACCAGATCGTCCGCGCCGCGACCTCCCTTGAGCTGCTTCAGGCCTGCGCCCTGGTCCACGACGACGTCATGGACGACTCCGACACCAGGCGCGGGCGACCGGCCGCCCACCGGCAGTTCGCCGCCCTGCACCGCGGCCAGGGATGGCTGGGGTCCCCAGACGCCTTCGGAGCAGGTGCGGCGGTCTTGATGGGGGACCTGTGCCTGTCATGGGCGGACGAGCTCCTCTTCGACTGCGGGCTGCCCGGCGAGGCGCTGCTCGCAGCCAAACCGGTGTTCGACGAGATGCGCACCGAGCTGATGTCGGGGCAGTACCTGGACCTGCTGGAGCAGGCAATGGGCGGGGGCTCCATCGAGCGGGCCCGACGGGTCATCCGTTTCAAGAGCGCGAAGTACACGATCGAGCGTCCGCTGCACCTGGGCGCGGCGCTGGCCGGGGGCGAGGAGGAGATTCGGGCCACCTACACCGCCTTCGGCCTTCCGCTGGGCGAGGCCTTCCAGCTGCGCGACGACGTGCTCGGAGTCTTCGGGGACCCCGAGCTGACCGGCAAGCCGGCCGGCGACGACCTGCGCGAAGGCAAGCGAACCGTGCTGGTGACCACCGCACTGGACCGGGCCAGCCCCGCAGATGCGGCCCGGCTGCGACGCCACCTGGGCGACCGCCGGCTGCAGGTCGGCGGGGTCGAGCAGGCCCGGGCCGTGATCACCGACACCGGCGCACTGGCGCACGTGGAGGATCTGATCGCCGCGCTGACCGAGCAGGCGCTGGGCGCCCTCGGCCCGCCGCCGTCGCCGGCCCATGACCCCTTGGACCGGGCCGCGGATGACCACTGCACGGTCAGCGAACCCGCGCGGTCGGTGCTGCGCGAGCTGGCCGTCGCCGCCACTGAACGCATCGGGTGAGGACCCGGGGGGCCGCGCGGACCGTCACCGGCCCGACCGACCGGGTGGTCGTGGTGGGAGCAGGCCTCGGCGGCCTGTCGGCCGCGCTGAGACTGGCCGGGGCAGGTCGCCAGGTGACGGTGCTCGAGCGTGAGACGGTGCCCGGGGGGCGGTGCGGCCTGCTCGAGACCGGCGGCTACCGCTTCGACACCGGCCCGACCGTGCTGACCATGCCAGAGCTGATCGCCGACGCGCTGGCCTGCGTGGGAGAGGAACTGACCGACTGGGTGCAGCTGGCCCCGGTCTCGCCGCTGTACCGGGCCTTCTACCCCGACGGCTCGCGGCTGGACGTGCACGCCGACCCGGAGCAGATGGCCGATGAGATCACCCGGGTGTGCGGGCCGGGCGAGGCAGCCGGGTACCGGCGGTACGTCGACTTCGTGCGCGAGCTGTACCGCCTTCAGATGCGCGACTTCATCGACCGCAACATCGACTCCCCGCTGGACCTGCTGACCCCCAACCTGGCCCGGCTCGCGGCAGTCGGCGGGTTCCGCCGGCTGGCGCCCAAGGTCGAGCAGTACCTGTCCGACCCCCGCACCCGGCGGGTGTTCTCGTTCCAGTCCATGTACGCCGGGCTCGCCCCCCGCGACGCGCTGGCCCTGTACGCCGTGATCGCCTACATGGACTCAGTCAGCGGCGTGTTCTTCCCGCAGGGCGGAATGCACGCCGTGCCGCGTGCGCTGGCCGCCGCGGCCGCCAAGCACGGGGTGGTCATCCGGTACGGCACCACCGTCGAGCGGGTCGAGATCTGCGGCGACCGTGCGCGCGCCGTCATCACCAGCACCGGAGAGCGGATCGCCTGCGACGTGGTGGTCCTCAACCCCGACCTTCCGGTAGCCCAGCGTGACCTGCTCGGACGCGAGCCGTGGTCGCTGCGACGGCTGAGCTACTCCCCCTCGTGCTTTCTCCTGCTGGTCGGGTCGACGGCGGCGTACCGCGAGATTGCCCACCACAACATCCACTTCGGGCAGGCCTGGGACCAGGTGTTCACCGACCTGATAGACCGTGGCCGGCTCATGGCCGACCCGTCGTTCCTGGTCACCAACCCGACCCGCGGCGACCCGACCCTGGCGCCGCCGGGTCGCCACAGCTACTACGTCCTGTTCCCCACCCCGTGCCTGGGGCGGACCCCGGCGCAGTCCCTGGACTGGGCCGAGCTGGGGCCTCGGTACCGCGACCAGGTCATCGCCACCATGACCGACCGCGGCTACGTGGGCTTCGACGCCGGTGTCGAGGTCGAGTCGGTGACCACCCCGCTGGACTGGCAGACCCGCGGGATGGAGCGGGGGGCGCCGTTCGCATCGGCGCACTCCTTCACCCAGACCGGACCGTTTCGGCCCCGCAACATCTGGGGTCAGAACGTGGTGTTCGCCGGCTCGGGCACGACCCCCGGCGTGGGCGTTCCGATGGTGCTCATCTCAGGGCGGCTGGCCGCAGAGCGGGTGGTCGGCCCCGACCCCGCCTACGTCTCCCGCGCCTGGCCCTGACGAGCCCCCGGGTCCCGGTGAACGCAGTGACCGGGCACCGACCCAGCCGATACCCTGCACGGGTGAAGGTCCGCGGCGCGCGCTTCCTGCGCCGGCGGGACCCGGTCGACCGCGTTCTGGTGCTGCCCGCCGAGGCGCCCGTCGAAGAGTCTGCCGCGTCCTTGGTCGCGCAGTTCAAGTGGCACGGCTTCGCAGGGTCGATGCTGATCGCCATCGGCGGCTACGGCTGCGGCTGGGTGTCCCAGGCGTCGGGAATCGGCAACGCTCCGGGCCTGGAGCGGATCCGGTCCAGCCCCGGCCTCACGTTCGCCAGCAAGCTCGTTGTCCTAGTCGGGGTCGCCATCTTGCTCGAGGCGTGGCTGCGCCTGGGCCACCACGTGCGCACGCACAAGGTCACCACGCCGACATTGCTGACCCGCCTGGCCTGGTGGTGGTCGGCGCCCCTGCTGCTGGCCCCCGTCCTGTTCAGCCGCGACGTGTACAGCTACATCGCCCAAAGTCGTCTGCTGCCCAACGGGATCAACCCGTACCTGTACGGAACCGGCGTCTTCGACACCTACTTCGTCGACGGTGCGGACTGGATGTGGAAGACCGCGCCCGCCCCCTACGGGCCGCTGTGGATGGGGTTGTCCTCGGTGGTGTACAAGGCAACCGGCGCGCAGCCGATCGCGGCGCTGATGGCGTTCCGTCTCCTGGCGCTGGTCGGGGTCGTTCTCGTCGCCATCTACCTGCCGCGGCTGGCCCGCTGCTGCGGCGTGGACCCGGCCAAGGCGATCTGGCTCGGACTGCTCAACCCGTTGGTCTTCATGCACTTCGTCTCTTCCGCGCACAACGACGCCCTGATGCTCGGGCTGCTCGTGGCCGGTATCACCTACTCGATGGAACGCCGCCCGATGCTCGCCGTGGTGCTGGTGAGCCTGGCAGGGGCGGTGAAGGCACCGGCGCTGGTCGGGCTGGCATTCACCGGCCTCGCCTGGGCCGGACCGCAGGCGAGCTTTCGCCGGCGCACGAAGTACTGGCTGGCCTCTGCGGCGATCGCGGTGGGGATCTTCGTCGCGCTGAACATGGCGACCGGGCTCGACTTCGGCTGGACCTCCACGCTGGGCACACCGGGGAAGGTCAAGACCTGGCTGTCGCCGATGACCGGGCTCGGCATGCTGACCGGCAACCTGGCTGACCTGGTGGGCCTGGGATACCAGGTGGAAGGGGCGGTGGCGTTCTGGCGCGCGGTCGGCACGGTCGCGACGCTGGCGATCGCGCTGTGGCTGATCCTGACCGGCCAGCGCCGCTCGCCGGCTCGCGGCCTGGCCCTGACGCTGCTCGCCATGGTGATGCTGGGCCCGGTGGTGCAGCCGTGGTACTTCCTTTGGCCCCTGGTCGCCCTGGCCGGGTCCGGGCTGACTCGCGGCCAGACCCGAGCCGCCGTTCTGTTCACCACCGGCTTCGTCGTGTACAGCCTGGCCAACTCCGGGTCGACGGTGCCGACCTACGTCTTCTTGTCCGACGGCATCGCCGCGATGGTCTCCGTCGCGATCGTGCTGGGGCTGCTGATCACCTCGCGCCGCTCCCGGGCGATCCTGCTCGAGGACGCGCGCCCGCAGGCCGAGGCCGTCTACCGCTGACCCGAACCGGCGGTGAGAACCCGAGAGCGGACGCGAGGGGACCCGGGCAGCGGAAGGACGGCCGACCGGCCGCGCGGGTAGCGGGCGCCAACCCGGGTTGGGTGTCGAGGAGTACCAGACGGGCCGGACGCGCGCAGCGGTGGCAGAGTTCTCCCATGCCAGCATCGGACATCGACAGCTACCTGGCCTCACTCGATGAGCCCAAGCGGAGCACCTTGGAGGATCTGCGTCGCTCGATCCTGGAGGTCGTCCCGGATGCGGAGCAGTGCATCTCCTACGGCACGCCGGCATTCAAGGTCGGCGGCCGGACGGTTGCCGGCTTCGCGGCCTTCAAGAACCACCTGAGCTATCTGCCGCACAGCGGGTCGGTGCTCGCCGCGCTCGGCGATGACCTGGCCGGCTACCAGGGCACGAAGGGCGCTTTGCATTTCGCCGTCGACGTACCGCTGCCGACCACCGTGGTCCGCAAGCTGGTCAGGCAGAAGATGCGAGAGCTTGACCTGACGTAGAGGCGACCTGGATTCCGGGGCTCGCTGGTCAAGGCACAGGTCGAGCATCGTGTCGATGTCCGGGTCAGTCACAGGTCGGGCAAGTCACTGTCCGGGCCGTCGCCGGCCAGAAGCACGGCGCCGGGCACCTCATCGTCGTCCCAAGCCACGCAGGCGTCCCGGAACACCTCCAGCGCGCAGTCGAAGGCGTCCGGGTCGCCCTCGGCGAGCGTGGCCCACCCCTTCCACAGGACCAGAAGCCCGGCTGGCTCCTCGAGGTCGAGTCCGCGCATGCACTCGTCCAGGGCGTCCCAGTTCCGCCCGAACCAGGCCGGCAGGTCGAACGCTTCTGCGCAGACGTCGAGGAACCCGAGCTTGTCCGACGCGGTAGAGGAGTCCAGCAACACGTAGCGCCACCCGGCCCGGTCCGCCGCCGCCTCGGCGTTGACCAGGACAGACTCAGCTGCCGCGCGGCCCGACAAGCGGAAGACTCCGTGACGCTCGCCGGACAGCACCTGGGCCAGACTCATGGCAGGACCTCCCGAAACGAGCTGTAGTGGTCATCGGTGTAGTACCGCTCACCTGCCCCACCTGTGATGATCCGGCGGGCGCCGCGGTCCGGTGAGCCCGGGGTCACGACGGTGTACTCGTGGTAATAGCCGCTCGGCGCCTTCGGGAGCAAGCCCTCGCGGTTGGTGAAGACCGCACCGTCCTGCGCGAAGGGGAACGGACCGCCCTGGCCGATGAGCGCGAGGGTGGCCTGGGCCTGCGCCGGCAGCTGCGCGACGTGCATGCTGGGAAGGGCCGAACCACCCGCGGTGGCCCCGGCTCGGCCCAGGCCCAGCCTGGACAGCCCGGCGCCGGCCGCCAACACCACCACCAGGGCCGCGACCAGGACGACCAGGGGGCGCGGCGACCGAGCCGGCGCCCTTGCCACGACACGCATCTTGGCACGCCGGCGGCTACGGTAACGGGGTGTCACGACGCGAGCTGCGCGCCGCGGGGGTCACCGACCCCGCGCTGATGGCGTCCTACGAGGCCTGCCGCCGGCTCAACAGCGCGCACGGCAAGACCTACTACCTGGCCACCAAGCTGCTGCCGGCGGCCAAGCGCCCGTACGTCCACGCGCTCTACGGGTTCGCCCGATACGCCGACGAGATCGTTGACGACCTGGCCTCGCCGCTCACCCAGCGGGACAAGGCCGAGCGCCTGCAGGGCTGGGGCGAGGCATTCTTGGTGGACGCCCGCAAGGGGTCCAGCGACGACCTGATCTGTCGGGCCGTGGTGGACACGGTCCAGCGCTGGGACATCCCACTCGAGCACTTCGAGGTGTTCCTCGCGTCGATGACCATGGACCTCAGCGTGACCGAGTACGCGACCTTCGAAGACCTCGAGGTCTACGTGAACGGCTCCGCCGCGGCGATCGGCCTGCAGATGGTTCACGTCCTCGGCGCGCTGGCGCCGCAGGCGTTCGATGCGGCCCGCCAGCTCGGCGTGGCCTTCCAGCTCGCGAACTTCGTGCGCGACGTCGGCGAAGACCTGGACCGCGGCCGGCTCTACCTGCCGATCGACGAGCTCGCCCGCTTCGGCCTGACCCGTGCCGACCTGGAACGCCGCGTGGTCGACGAACGGGTGGTCGACCTGCTCAGGTTCCAGATCGCCCGCGTTCGCCGGCTCGAGGCCGCCGCCCGGCCAGGCATCGACCTGCTCGAGCCGGCGTCTCGACCGTGCATCGACGCGGCGCGCGAGCTGTACTGCGGGATCGTCGAGGAGGTGGAGGCGATCGACTACCAGGTCTTCGCCAGGCGGGCCAGGGTCCCGGCCCGGCGCCGGGCAACGGTCGCGGGCTCGGCCTGGCTGGACGCCGTCAGGGCACGACGGTCAGCCCCGGTCCGCAGACCGAAGACCCAGCCCTGACCCGGGTCCCCAGCCCTGGCCGACCGGGGTTCGAGGGTCGACGGCGACGGGCGCTACTGCAGTCACCGGCCCGCAAACGGCACGGCGCCCCAGACCCGCATCGCCCCGGTGACACGCCTCAGATCCGCAGCAGGACCTTCCCGCTGTCGTCGACGATCTCCACCCGCGCGATGGAGCTGACCGGAGCAGCGACGTTGCCTCGGACCTGCGCCGTGCCGGTGTAGGAAGCCTGCCAGGAGGCTGCCGTCTGGGAAGTCCCGTCCTTGGTGACCACGACGATGGTGCAGCGGGTGCCGGACCGGACCCCGGACACCGACACGGACAGGTCGCTGCCCCAGGCCGACTTCCAGATCTTCACCTGGCCAGAGACACCGGTGCTGGTGTCGGTCCCGGTCCAGCTGATCTGGGCCGCCGCCGCGGCGGTGCCCACGCCGTTCTGGCGCAACGCGCTGGTGCCCCACACCGCCGCCGGGGCGACGACCAGCACCACAGCCGCGGCGACAGCCGCCATCACTGCACGGCGACGGCGGCGCCGCTCCTGCGCGGCAGCGGACAGCAGCCGGTTCAACAGCGCAGGACCCGCCGGTTCAACGACGTCCAGGACACCCAGCTCACGGGCGTCCAGCATGGCCAGAACACCGGGCATGGGGGCCAGGCGCGACAGCTCAGAACGACAGCTCGGACACCCGTCGAGGTGGGCATCCACGTCTGCATCGACCGGATCCGCGGTCAGCAGGGCTACCGCCGCCGACCCCAGTGCCTCGTCGCAGGTCACGGCATGATCCCTCTTTCTTCGCAGGCGACCCGAAGGGCGCGAAGGGCGTAGTAGGCCCTGGACTTCACCGTGCCGACCGGGACGCCGAGGATCTCTGCTGCCTCGGCGACCGAGTGGTCGCGGTAGTACACCTCGATGATCACCGACCGGTGGTCCTCACTGAGCGCCTGCAACGCGTCGGCTACCTCCCACGCCGCTAGCACCCGGTCCAGCGGGGCGTCGGCGTCGACGGGCTCGCGGCCCTCGGACAGGGCCACCTCGTTCGGTCTGGACTTGCGCGCCCGCTCGCCGTCGATCACCAGGTGCCGGGCCACCGTCAGCAGCCAGGCCCGGACCGAGGCGCCGCCCGGGCGGTCCGGGCGCAGGGCCTGCGGATGCTGCCATGCGCGCAGCAGGGTCTCCTGCACGACGTCCTCGGCGCGCAGCGTGTCGCCCCCGACCAGCCGCCGGACGTAGCCCAGCAGCACCGCGGCATGCTCGGCGTACAGTTCGCGCATCAGCCGTTCGTCGGTCGCCCGCAGCGCCGATCCCCCGGCCAGTGAGTGCAGGGTTCCCACGCCACCGGAACGTACGCCGATCCCGTCCGGTTCACTCATGACCGGGCGCGCTGGCCTCCTGGGCCTGGCGCCGCCCCCAGAAGACCCACCAGGCGAGCGTCTGCAGCACCAGGGCGAAGCCGAACAGCACGTCCTCCAACGGGGCGAAGGCGATCCGCCCGTCCCCCAGGAACGCCGGCCCCGCGGACCCCGGCGACGTCGCGGTCGAGGACCCGATGATCGCCGCACCGCCGTAACGCACGATCCGGGTACCAGCCAGGATGCCGTTGGTGACGAGTTGGAACCCCAGCACGATCAGGTAGGACACCCAGAACAGGCGCCGGCCCAGCAGCCGGGTCCGCAACAGGGTCAGGTCGAGGAGCACGCTGGCACCGACGGCGGCCACGGCGAGCTGGGTGTACGTCACGAGTCCTCCCCGGTCGGTGCGTCAGCCACGTCGGCCACGTCGGCGCGGGCCAGCGGCTCGTCGCCGGCCGGCCAGCCCCGGACAGCGCGCACGGCCTCCAGCGCGAGCACCGAGCAGATCGGGATGACGACGAAGAAGGCGACTTCCTCTACCGGCAGCTGCCCGGGCAGCAGCCAGCCGGTCGTCCGGGCAGCGTCGAACGTCCAGTGCCCACGGCCGATCGCGTACAGGTCCCAAGCGGTGAAGAAGACCAGCACCGGGATCAGCGTGCGCACCAGCCTTCGCCACCGTCGGTACACCCCGGTGTGCAGGGTCAGCTCGAGCACACCGGTCCCCAGCAGGCAGCCGACCAGGACCGCCAGGTATGCCAGGTGGCTCACGGGGAGCCGGCCTAGAAGCCGAGCGCCTGGGCGCGGCGTTTGACCTCGGTGCCCCGGTTCTGCACCAGGGCCTGCACCGGGGTGCCGGGCAGCGAGGCATCGGCGGCGAACAGCCAGCCGAGCGCCTCGGTGTCGGAGTAGCGGGCGTCGGCGAGCAGGGTGAGCACACCGGGCAGGCCCTTGAGCACCCGGCCGTCCTGGACGAAAGCGGCCGGCACGTAGAGCACGCCGTCGCGGCGCACGGCCAGCAGCTGGCGTTCGCGCACCAGCTGGCGGGCCCGCAGGATGTCGACGCCGAGGGCCGACGCGACGTCGGGCAGCGCCAGCCAGTCGGTCACGGGTTCGGTCGTGTCGGTCACGGGACCACCCTGTCACGAGCTACCGTCCGGCTGCATGACCGAGATCCTGGACAGTGGCGACCCCGCACACCGCGCAGCCGCGCCCCGAACGCGGCCGGCAGCCGAACCGGCGCTGCCAGCCGGCCACCCCGCCTCGGCGGCACCGGCACCTCCCGCCGGGCCTGGTCACCTCGAGCCGGTCGCTCTGGTCGGCGACGACGTGGACGAAGAGCCCGGACCGGACCGGTCCGGCGCGGCGAGGCAGGTACTGCGCGCGCTGGGCGAGCCCGGCTCGCTCGCCGTTGCCAGCGCCCTGTGTGCGATCGCGGCGGTGTCGGTGGGACCGTCCTACGGCTTTGACGCCTACCCGTTCAACCAGGGCATCACCTCGCTGCAGACTTTTCTGGTCGGCAGCGGCCTGATCATCCACCCGCTGCACGACTACCTCGCCTCGGCCGCCCCCAACATCGTGCTGGGCCTGGCCGGCCTGCTCGCCGGGGTCGCTGCGCTGCTGCGTGGTCGGACCGACCAGCTCACCTGGGCCCGGCCCGTGGCCGCGGGTGCGTTGCTGGCCAGCCTGCTGGTGACGGCACTGCTCGGCCTGGGCGCCTACCGCGCCAGCACGTACGACCTCGCGCCAACCTCGAGCAACCCGCCCGCGGGCGCCTCGGGCTAACCCGATGCGAGCCCAAGGCCAAACCGGACCTGTCTGTCCGCTGCTGGGCTCAGCCGGCGGCTCCGTGGGCAAGGGCTGCCTGGGCCGTGGCCTCGTGGAGGTTGATCTCGACGTCGTGGGCGTGGGGTGCGAGGTCGAAGACCACGTTGCGGACGGTGCCCGTGAACGCGTAGGGCGCGCGGTCCTCATAGTCGAGGTCGACCACACCACCGTTGTCACGACCGATGTCCATGCCTGCGTACGTTGTGAAGATCAGCGAGATCGTGCGCGGGATCACCCCCGCACCGATCTGCCGGTCGTCGGCCCACAGCGTGACGCGCCCACCAGTACCGGGGCTGGGCTCGTCGGCCTCGAAGAGCATCCTCAAGGTGACGTCGCCCGTCGGGATCGGCTCGGTCGAGGTCTGACGATAGGTGTCGACGCCGAGGAACTGGTACGTGTGGTTGAGCAGCCCCTTACCGTCGACCCACAGGGCGAAACCCCCGATGAAGTCGGCGAAGGCCACCAGCACCCCCTCGGCCCCACCCTCGGGGACGTGCACGTCGGCCTCGATGGCGTAGGACCGCCCGACGATCCTCGGGATCATGGACGTCTGGATGTTCTGGACGTCGCCGGCGAAGGTGTGCCTGGTGTTGGTCGGCATCCGGGGGAGCATGCCGAAGAACACCGCGTACCCACCCAGCAGCGGCAGCACGCGGTTGCGCTCGGCTTCGGCCCAGAACAGCGCGACGAGCTCGGCGACCTTGTCCGGGTTGTCGGCAGCGACGTTACGGGCTTGGGAGAAGTCCTCTGGCAGGTAGTACAGCTCCCAGACGTCCCGGTGGGGGTCGTACCCGCTGCCCGGTGCGAAGCGGGCGAGGGTCGCCGGCGAGAAGTCCCATGGCAGCTTGTCGAGCTTGGCACAGGCCCACCAGCCGTCCTTGTAGATGGCCCGGCTGCCGTACATCTCGAAGTACTGCACCGTGTGCTGCTCAGCCGCATCCGGATCGTCGAAGGTGTAGGCAAAGCTGGTGCCGTCCATCGGCTCCTGCTCGATGCCGTCCACGACTGCGGGCTGCGGGATGCCGACCGCCTGCAGGACGGTCGGGACCACATCGATGCAGTGCGTGAACTGCGCGCGCACATCGCCGCCGGCCGCGATGTGCCCGGGCCAGGCGACCACCATGGGATTGCGGTCGCCGCCGAGGTGGCTGGCCATCTGCTTGCCCCACTGGAAGGGGGTGTTGTTCGCGTGAGCCCAGGCCGCCGCGAAGTGAGGTGCAGTGTGGAACCCGCCGAGCTCGTCGATGCCGCCGTGCTTGTCGATCAGGGCGAACTGCTCCTCGGCGGACAGCACGATCCCGTTGAAGAACGTGGTCTCGTTGAACGACCCCGTGAGGGTGCCCTCCATCGAGGCGCCGTTGTCGCCCCAGATGTAGAGAACCAACGTGTTCTCCAGATCGCCCATCTCCTCGATCGAATCGAGCAGCCGGCCGACGTTCCAGTCGGCGTTCTCTGAGAACCCGGCGAAAACCTCCATCTGGCGCGCGTACAGCCGCCGTTCGGCATCGCTGAGGCTGTCCCACGCCGGGTAAGCCTCGGGGCGCTCGGTGAGCTCGGTGGCGGGTGGGACGATGCCGAGCCTCTTCTGCCGCTCCAGCGTCCGCTCCCGGTACACGTCCCAGCCGTCGTCGAACTGGCCCCTGTACTTGTCCGCCCACGCCTTGGCCACGTGGTGCGGGGCATGGGTGGCGCCGGTGGAGTAGTAGACGAACCATGGCTTGTCGGCGTCCTGCGCCCGCACCGCATGCAGCCACTCGACAGCTTTGTCGGTGATGTCATCGGGGAAGTAGTAGACCTTGCCGTCCTCGCCCTCAGGGACGCCCAGGGTCGAGTTGTCCTGGGTGATGATCGGGTCGTACTGGCCCGCGGCCCCGGTGAGGAAGCCCCACCAGTGGTCAAACCCCCAGCCGGTGGGCCAGTGGTCGAACGGCCCGGCGGCACCCATCTCGTGTCCGGGCGTGATGTGCCACTTGCCGAAGCCGGCCGTGACGTAGCCGTTCTCGCGCAGAATGCGCGGCAGACCCGTGCAGGAGCGCGGCCGCACGCCGGTGTAGCCGGGGAACGGGCCAGGCATCTCGGCGATGCCGCCCATGCCGACCCGGTGGTGGTTGCGCCCGGTCAGCAGCGCGGCGCGCGTGGGCGAGCAGACCGCGGTGACGTGGAAGCGGTTGTAGGTGATGCCCTGCTGTTGGACACGGGTGAGGTTCGGGGTGCGGATCCCACCGCCGAAGGTTTCCGGGCCCCCGAACCCGGCATCGTCGATCAGCACGATCAGCACGTTCGGCGCGTCGTCAGGTGCCTTGGCCCCGGCCACGATTGTCCAGTCGCCGACGGACTCGTCGATGGTGTGGCCGCTGACTCCGCCGAATGTCCGGTCGGGCATCGGCAGCACCGTGCGGTCGGGGTTGAATTTGCCCATCGCCTCGGCCAGCGCGGCCTTGAGACCGTCGACGCCGTCGTCGCTCTCGACCACGGACTTGAGCGGGGCACCAGCCAGCGCCTGCTCGACGGCAAGCCGCTCGTCGGGGGGGAACAGGCCGATGATGACGGCCGTGCCGGCCTTGAGGGCCTGGCCAACCTTGTCCTGGATGCCGGCGGTGAGCTTGTGCCCGGCGAACCTGCCAACCACCGCGCCCGCCGCCGCCGCTACAGCCACCGAGGCGAGCATCGGCGGAGCCAGCAGGCCCACCAGCACGCCCACGCCGCCGCCCCAGCCCGCCCCGCGGCGACCGAGGTGGCTGCCGGTGTCCATGACTCGTGGCGAGCCGTCGGGGTTCTTACCGACCAAGATCATCCCGTCGCTGCGCAGCTCCTTGCCCTTCACGCGACCGGCAAGCGCCCGGAACTCCCGCTCAGCAAGGTCCACGTCGGCGTAGCCCGCTACAAGCAGCAACCGGGTGTCGGACATGTCTGCATCCCTTCTGGCTCGATGCACGACTGCACGTGCTCGACGTTCACGGCACACCTCCCGCGGCCGGCGGCCGGCGGGCGGTCCCCGGCGAATGCCGAGTCCAAGCGGCCAGCGCCATCCAAGCACACCAGGTGTCACCACCTGCGCGTTCAGATCACTCCCCACATCAACCTCGCCGGGGACAGGGTCCAATGGCCCGAAAGCCCGGTCCAAGGCAGCATCTGGTAGCCGTGGCGGTGCGCATCGCCGGGCCTTCAGGTGGTCGCCGTCACCGGCACCGCGGCCGCCCCCTCAGGGGCGAACCCCTGCCGACCCGATTCTCGCGCAGCCCGGAAGTTGTCCTCTGGCCATCGAACAGCCAGCTGTGCGTGGACGACACGGCCAGCCGACCCTCACCTCGACGGCGTTTCGGGCTGATGGCCCTGTCGGGGCCGCGCTCGTGGTCCCGGCGAGCACCGAAGGCGCCGTTGCCGGGTCCGGCGAGCCTCGGCAGGTACCCTCGAAGGATGGATACTGCCGTCACCGACCCGCTCGTGGGCCGGCTGCTCGACGGCAGATACCAGATCGACCGGCGGTTGGCACGTGGCGGGATGGCCACGGTGTACCGGGCCGTGGACACCCGCCTCGAGCGGCCCGTGGCGCTGAAGGTGATGCACCCCGGCCTGGCCGAGGACCACGCCTTCGTCGACCGGTTCATCCGCGAGGCGCGGTCCGCGGCCCGGCTGTCGCACCCGGGCGTGGTGGCGGTCTACGACCAGGGTGAGGACGACGGCAGCGTCTACCTGGCCATGGAGTACGTCCAGGGGCGCACGCTTCGCGACCTGCTGCGCGAGCGCGGGCGGCTGACGCCGCGCGAGGCCTTCGATGTCCTGGAACCGGTGCTGTCCGCCCTCGCCGCCGCCCACGACGCGCGGATCGTGCACCGCGACATCAAGCCGGAGAACGTGCTGCTGGCCGATGACGGACGGGTCAAGGTGGCCGACTTCGGACTCGCCCGCAGCGCCCTGACCTCGGGGGGGAGCAACGCCACGACCGGGGTCGTGATGGGCACCGTCGCCTATCTGGCCCCCGAACAGGTCGACCGTGGCCTGGCCGACCCCCGAAGCGACGTCTACTCGGCGGGGATCGTGCTCTACGAGATGCTGGTCGGCGCCCCGCCGTACTCCGGCCAGACGCCGATGGCGGTGGCCTACCAGCACGTCACGTCCGACGTCCCGCGCCCTTCCGACGCCGTGCCGGGACTAGCCGACGACCTCGACGTGCTGGTGCAGACCGCGACCGACCGCGACCCGAACGCCCGCCCCGACGACGCCGGTCGGCTGCTGCTGATGGTCCAGGGCGTTCGTGGCCGGCTCACCCCCGCCCAGCTGGGCTACGCCCCCACCGGCCCCGACCTCACCAAGACCCTGGTCGTGCCGCTGCCGGGTGCTCACGGGTTCGCTTCCGGCCAGGACCAGACGCAGGGGCTGGGCCTGCCGGGCTTCGCCACGACGGCCCTGCCGGTCAGTGACGCGCGCCCTGGCGCGGGGGGCGGTCTCCGCCCCCCGCGCCAGCCCAAAGTGGGTGGTCCCGGCCAGATCCCGACCGCGGCACGGCGCCAACGCGGCGGCCGAAGGGTCCTGGTCGGGCTCCTCCTGCTGGCCCTGCTGGCCACCGCCGTGGGCACCGGCGCCTGGTACCTGGGCAGCGGCCGGTACACCACGACCCCGGCAGTCCAGGGGCTGAGCGTCGCGCAGGCGACCAGCCGGCTGACCGCGAACGGGCTGCGGGTCACGGTCTCGCCCACGCGCGAGTTCAGCGAGACGATCAGGGCGGGCTGGGTTGTGACCACCGACCCCGGTCCTGGCGCCAGGGTGGCCAGGAGCGCCACGGTGAGCCTGATCTTGTCGCAGGGCCAGCAGCGGTATTCCGTCCCTGACCTGACCGGCATGACCCTCGCGCAGGCCACCGGCGCCCTGTCCGCCGCGCACCTGACACTGGGGACCCAGAGCCAGGACTTCTCCGACAAGGTGGCGGCCGGGGTCATCATCTCGTGGACTCCCCCGTCCGGGACGTCGCTGCGCGCGAGCACCGCGGTGGACGTGAGCGTCAGCAAGGGGTTCGCACCGGTCACCGTCCCGAACTTCTTCAAGATGCCGTTCGCCGCGGCCCAGGCCCTGGCCACCTCCAAACACCTTCAGCTGGTGCAGGGCAGCCAGTCCTTCAGCGACACGGTGCCGCTCGGCGCAGTGATCAGCCAGGACACCCAGTCCGGGGGCTCGGTGGCCAGGGGGACCACGATCAGCGTCGAAGTGTCGCAGGGCCCGCCCCTGGTCCCGGTGCCGACCGTCATCGACCTCAAGGCAGCGGCGGCCATCAGGATCCTTCGGGAGGCCGGGTTCACCGTGAGCGTCAACTCGGTGACCAACCCCACGCTGGACCGGGTGATCAGCCAGAGTCCCCTCGGCGGCAGCGCACCCAAGGGAAGCACCGTCGTCATCACCATCGTGTAGGGGCGCGCACAGGTCGGGCAACCTGACCTAGCGCGCCGGCCGGTGCAACTGACGGCCGGCTCCGAACGTGTCCGTCGGCGTGCCTGGTTCGGCTCGGCGCACCGCCGCGTCGGCGGTGGCCGGCACGGCCCCGGTTCGCACCGACCTGATCGTTGTGACGGCGCGGGTCGCACCCCGCAGCGTCGTCCACGGCAACCTCTGACCGTCCAGCAGCCTGGCCGCCCGCGCACCAGGCGCCCAGGTCGTTCCCACGCCGAGCAGTTCGTCGGCAAGGCTCTGCCCGGTCGCACAGTCAAATCTGTCGTTCATCAAGAACCGGACGAGCCGACCCGTGGAGCACCTCGTCCGCCGCCGCCCGCGACGCTTGGCAGACACCCGGACCGTCGCGCCAGCTTGCCCATGGTTGGCGACACCCCGGCCGATCCGTGAGTGCAAAGACCCCGACAGTCCGCGAGTCGGGTTCTCTGGACTGCTCCCACCCGACCGCACGCGGGAGCCACCCCCGACCAGGGCGTGGCAGTGCGCTAGGCTCGCGGCGTGCGTACGCGCAGCTGGTCCTTCTATGGCTTTCCGCCCGGGGCTCCCGGGTGGGTGGCCTAGTCGGCGCGCAGCGACTACCACCCACCGCACGCAGAGCCCCGGGAAACCCCGGGGCTCTTTTCGTTGAGCACCAGTCAGCCGAGGAGCCCGAAATGGTCGTCGTGATGTCGACGGACGCGACAGCGCAGGACATCGCTGCCGTACTGGCCCGGGTCGAGGGGGCCGGCGGAGAGGCGTTCGTCAGCCGCGGCGTCACCCGCACGATCATCGGCCTGGTCGGCGACGTCGCGAGCTTCGGCTCGCTCAACCTGGCCGGCCTGCCGGGGGTCAGTGCGGTGGTGCCCATCAGCGCGCCCTACAAGCTGGTCGCCCGACAGCACCACCCCGACATGACCACCGTCTGGGTGGGGTCCGCCGGCAGTCAGGTCCCCATCGGACCTGACACGTTCACGCTGATCGCCGGACCGTGCGCGGTCGAGACGCCGCAGCAGACGCTCGAGGCCGCCCAGATGGCCCAGGCGGCGGGAGCGACGTTGCTGCGCGGCGGCGCCTACAAGCCCCGGACGTCGCCGTACGCGTTCCAGGGCCTGGGCGAGGTTGGGCTGAAGATCCTGGCCGACGTCCGCCAGGAGACCGGCCTGCCGGTCGTGACCGAGGTCGTCGACGCCAACGACGTCGAGCTCGTCGCCTCCTACGCCGACATGCTGCAGGTCGGCACCCGGAACATGGCCAACTTCGCCCTGCTTCAGGCCGTGGGCGCGGCCGGCAAGCCGGTGATGCTGAAGAGGGGCATGACGGCCACGATCGAGGAGTGGCTGATGGCCGCGGAGTACATCGCCCAGCGCGGCAACCTGGACATCGTGCTGTGCGAGCGCGGCATCCGGACCTACGAGACCGCGACGCGCAACACCCTGGACATCTCGGCGGTTCCGGTGGCGCACTCGCTGAGCCACCTGCCGGTCATCGTCGACCCGTCGCACTCCGGGGGCCGGCGCGACCTGGTGGTGCCGCTGTCCCGGGCGGCGATCGCCGTCGGCGCCGACGGCATCATCGTGGACGTGCATCCCAGCCCAGAGGAGGCACTGTGCGACGGACCGCAGGCGCTGGTGGGCGCCGACCTTCGCCAGCTGGCCAGTGCCGTGCGTCAGCTGCCTCCGCTGATGGGCCGCCGGCCATCCACGGCAGGGGCCCTCAACACGGCGTGACCTCTTCGCGGATGGGGCCCTGATCCCGCCTCTTCGCCGAGCCATGACCCGGCCCGAGGTCATGTGCTCGCGCGGGTCTCGAACGCGAGCAGCTGCTCCTTGACGGCCACCCCGTACGCGTAGCCGCCGAGCCCACCCGAGCTGAGCAGCACCCGGTGGCACGGCACGAACGGTGCCAGAAGGTTGCGCGCGCAGGCGTTCCCGACGGCGCGCACGGCAGCCGGGCGCCCGGCCTTGGTCGCGAGCTCGGCATAGGACCACGTCGAGCCGGCCCGGATCTGCCGCATCGCCGCCCAGACCTCCTGGGTGAACGGGGCGCCGTCTTGCTGAGCGGCAACGGCGTCCAGCGCGTCGACCTCACCCGACAGGTATGCGCGAACCCCGGCGGTCACCGCACCGAGCTCGCTGCGGGTGCGCAGCTCGCGGGTCGCGAGCCGCGCCGGCAACCGGGCCGCTATCTGCTCGATGGTGGCGAAGCCCGACGCCACCACCGTGCCATCGTCGGCGATCACCGTGAGCGGTCCGGCGAAGGTCTCGACCGACACTGCCTCAAGTGGTGACTTCGTGGTCATGGGGACTCCTGAGGGTCGGTAGGGACACGAGTTGACCTGGCATCGGGCTGCGGGCGCGCCAGGTCGGCCCACAGATGGACGGCCCCGTAGGCCCGCCATGGTCGCCACAGGTGCGGCTGGGCGTGCCTAGCCGCGACCTGGCGCCGCAGGACCAGGTCGGTCTCGGGCCAGGCGTCAGGGTCGGCCAGGGCGCGCATCGCGACATACTCGGCAGTCCAGGGCCCCACCCCCGGAAGGGCCATGAGGCGGGCTCGGGCATCGACCCGGTCAGCCCCGGGGTCCAGACGCAGCCGGCCGGAGGCGACCTCGACCGCGAGAGCGTGCAGGGCCCTTCGACGCCCGCCCGTCAGCCCCAGGCCGCCCAGGTCGGCCTCGGCCAGGTCGGGGGCCGTCGGGAACGCTCGCTGCAGCAGCCCGTCCGGCTCGGTGAGCTGCCGCCCGCAGGCGTGGGCGATCCGCCCAGTCAGAGTCCGGGCCCCCGCCACCGAGACTTGCTGGCCGACGACGGCCCGCACCGCCAGCTCGAAGCCGTCCACCGCGCCCGGCACTCTCAGCCCCGGTCGGGCTGCCACCAGCGCGGCCATGGCGGGGTCGAGGCCGAGCGCGCCGTCCACAGCCACCGGGTCGGCGTCCAGGTCGAGCAGGCGCCGGATCCGGGCGACCAGCGGCCCCAGGTCGGACAGGTCCGGTAGCCGCAGCCTGGCGCTCACCTGCCCCGAGCCAGCCTGCAGGGCCACGACAGCCGGGCCGTGGGCAGTGGCCACCACCCTGCGGTAGACACCGGCAGTGGCGGCGTCCTCCACCCCGGGGACCGCGCGCGCCCCCAGGAACCCCAGGACCTGTTCGAAGGCGAAAGGGGCGCGGTGCGCCAGGCGGAGGACCAGGCACCCGGCGGCGGCGTCACCGGGGGGGCGACCGGTGCGTCGCAGACGGGACGGCGGGCACCCGAACTCCTGGAGCATCACGTCGTTGAACTGCCGCACGCTCGCGAAGCCGGCCGCGAACGCGACGTCGGTCATCGTCAGGGTGGTCTGGTCGATGAGCAGGCGGGCGGTCTGCGCGCGCCGGGTCCGGGCCAGGGCCAACGCCCCGACGCCGACCTCTGCGACGAGGCTGCGCGCCAGGTGACGCTCGCTGACCGCCAGCCGGCCCGCCAGCCCGGCCACGCCGCGGTCGTCGACCTCGCCGCCGGCGATCAGGCGCAGAGCTCGGGCCACCAGGTCGCCGCGGTGGTCCCAGTCACGCGACCCGGGCAGCGCGTCGGGGCGGCACCGTTTGCATGCGCGAAAGCCGGCAGCCACCGCGGCGGCGGCGCTGGGGTAGAAGCGCACGTTCGCGGCCATCGGGGTGCGCGAAGGGCAGGAAGGTCGGCAGTAGATACCGGTGGTCAGGACCGCGGTGAAGACCCGGCCGTCGAACCTGGCGTCGCGCGCGGCGACGGCGCGCAGGCACATGTCACGGTCGGCGTGCAGGGCAAGTCCGGTGTTCACAGCTCGATCCTCGCCCACCAGCACGCCCGGTTCCTAGCGGGAATCGGACCACGCGGAAACTCCCCGCCTGCGCCGCGACGGCCGAGCAGCGCAGGTCGGCCCGCCTCGGCCAGCCTGGCAGCACCCGGGCAGGCGCCACTGCGGAACGCCGGGCCGCGCCGATGCCCGCGTCGGCAGGTCCCCGGTCCCTTACCGGGCGGCGAGCATCTCGGCGACGAGGAACGCCAGCTCAAGGGCCTGCTCGCGGTTCAGCCGGGGGTCGCAGGCCGTCTCGTACCGCTCACCCAGCTGACTCTCCGCGAGCCCGGCCGACCCGCCGACACACTCGGTCACGTCGTCACCGGTGAGCTCGACGTGGATTCCGCCAGGAAAAGTCCCCAACGAGCGGTGCACCGCGAAGAACCCGCGCACCTCGGCGACCACGTCGTCGAACGAGCGGGTCTTGTGACCGGACGCTGCTTCGCGGGTGTTGCCGTGCATGGGGTCGCACACCCACAAGACCTCGGCGTCGCTGGACGCCACCTTCTCGACGATGGGCGCGAGCCGGTCAGCCACCAGCTGCGCCCCCATCCTGGTGATCAGCGTCAGCCGCCCTGGCTCGCGCTCGGGGTCCAGCCGCTCGACCAGCTCCAGGACCTCCTCGGGCGAGGCGGTCGGTCCGACCTTCAGACCGATGGGGTTGCGGATCGAGGCGGCGAAGTCCACCTGTGCACCGTCGAGCTGGCGGGTGCGGTCGCCGACCCACAGGAAGTGGCCCGAGACGTCGTAGGGCCGACCGGTCCGCGAGTCGATCCGGGTCAGGGCCTTCTCGTAGTCCAGCACCAGCGCCTCGTGCCCCGCATACAGGTCGGCTCGGCGGAACTCCTCCGGGTCGGCGCCGCAGGCCGCCATGAACGCCAGCGCCCGGTCGATGTCCCCCGCCATCTGCTCGTACCGCTCACCCGCGGGGCTGTCACGCACGAAGTCCTGGTTCCAGGCGTGCACCTGGCGCAGGTCGGCGTAACCGCCCTGGGTGAAGGCGCGCACCAGGTTCAAGGTGGCGGACGCGTGGTGGTAGGCCTCGACCATCCGCCCCGGGTCCGGTCGGCGCGCCGCCGGCGAGAACTCCAGCGCGTTGACCATGTCCCCCCGGTAGGCGGGCAGCTCGACGCCACCGCGTCGCTCGACGTCGCTGGAGCGCGGCTTGCCGTACTGCCCGGCGATCCGACCGACCTTGACCACCGGCATGGACGCCCCGTAGGTCAAGACGATGGCCATCTGCAGCACCGTCTTCAGCTTGGCCCGGATCGCGTCGGCGCCCACCCCGTCGAAAGTCTCGGCGCAGTCGCCGCCCTGGAGCACGAAGGCCCGGCCGCGCGCGGCCTGGGCGAGCTGGCCCTTGAGCAGGTCGCACTCACCGGCGAAGACCAGCGGTGGCATGGCGCGCAGCCGCCGGACGGCGGCGTCGCGCGCGAGCGGGTCGGGCCAGTGCGGCTGCTGCGCCGCCGGCAGGTCCGGCCAGGCCAGCACACCGGCGGCGCCGCGCTCTGGATCGGTCAACCGAACAGCTCCTTGGCCTCGGCGTAGGTCTTGGCGGGTACGGTCTTGAGCTTGGTGGTCGCCGCCGCCAGCGGCACCCGCACGATGTCCACGCCGGACAGCGCGACCATCTTGCCCCAGTCCCCCTCGTGGACGGCGTCAATGGCGTGCAGGCCGAAGCGGGTCGCCAGCCAGCGGTCGAACGCGGTCGGCGTGCCGCCGCGCTGGATGTGCCCCAGCACCGTGGTCCGGGCCTCCTTGCCGGTGCGCCGCTCGATCTCCGCGGCCAACCACTCCCCGATGCCGGACAGCTTGACGTGACCGAAGGCGTCGAGCTCGCCGTCCTTGGTGACCATCTGTCCGGCCAGCGGCACGGCGCCCTCGGCGATGGCGATGATCGGGGAGTAGTGGGAGCGAAAACGCCTCTCCACCCATTCGCAGACCTGCTCGATGTCGAAGTGCTCCTCGGGGATCAAGATGACGTTCGCACCGCCGGCGATCCCTGAGTGCAGGGCGATCCAGCCCGCGTGGCGGCCCATCACCTCCACGATCAGCACGCGGTGGTGGGACTCCGCCGTGGTGTGCAGGCGGTCGATCGCCTCGGTCGCGATGTTCACCGCGGTGTCGAACCCGAAGGTGTAGTCGGTGGCGTTCAGGTCGTTGTCGATCGTCTTGGGAACGCCGACGACGTTGACCCCCTCGGCGTCCAGCCGGGTCGCCACCCCCAAGGTGTCCTCGCCCCCGATCGCGATCAACGCGTCGACTCCCAGGGCCTCGAGGTTGGCCTTGATCTTCTCGATGCCGCCGTCGACCTTGACCGGGTTCGTCCGTGACGAGCCCAGGATGGTGCCGCCTCGGGGCAGGATCCCGCGCACCGCCGTCACGTCCAGGGTCATCGTCATTGCCTCCAGCGGCCCCTTCCAGCCGTCGCGGAAGCCGACGAACTCGTGGTCGTAGTGCTGGACTCCCTTACGGACCACGGCGCGGATCACCGCGTTGAGACCGGGGCAGTCGCCGCCGCCGGTGAGGACTCCGATACGCATGCTGTGACTCCTGTGCTGGCCACCACCGTGGGCGGCCGATCGCGGGGGTGCCGGCCCGACGACGCTGTCGCGGCTGCACGCGGGCGGGTAAAGACTAGCCTGGCGCGGTGACCTTCTCGATCGTGGCGCGCAGCGCCGACGGACAGTGCTTCGGCGTGGCCGTGGCCTCCAAGTTCCTCGCGGTCGGCGCGGCGGTTCCGGCCGCGGCGGCCACCGTGGGGGCCCTGGCGACCCAGTCCTACGCCAACCTCGCCTACCGCCCCGACGGGATCGCCCTGCTCAGGCAGGGCCACACCGCCGCCCAGACCCTGGACCTGCTGACCGCCGCCGACGAGCTTCGCGAGCAGCGCCAGGCCGGCGCCGTCGCATCGGCCGGGCCCGGCGCCACCTTCACCGGCTCGCAGTGCATGGCATGGGCGGGCGGCAAGACCGGCGAGGGCTACGCCATCCAGGGCAACATCTTGGCCGGGCCGCAGGTGGTCGAGGCGATGGAGGCGGCGTTCGCGGCGAGCGACCCGGGCGACCGGCTCGCCTCGCGGCTGCTTGCCGCACTGGTGGCCGGCGACCGGGCGGGGGGCGACCGCAGGGGCCGGCAGTCTGCCGCCCTGCTCGTCGTCACCCCGGGCGGTGGCTACGGCGGGGGCAGCGACGTGCTGGTCGACCTGCGGGTGGACGACCACGGCGACCCCACCACCGAGCTGACCCGCCTGCTTGCCGCGCACCGGCTGTACTTCGAGCGGCCCGACCCCGCCGCGTGTCTGCCTCTGGAGGGGGAGCTCGCGGCGCGGGTCGCCGAGCTGCTGGCCGCCCGCGGCCATACCGGCCCCGACCTGGCCGGCAACCTGTTGGACTGGGCCGGCATGGAAAACCTCGAAGAACGTCTGGTCCCCGGCCGGATCGACCCTTTGGTGCTGTCCCATCTTGAGCAGTCTCACGCGGTGCTGCTGTGAGGGTCCAGCGGTCCGTTCGCGTGGGCGGAGGGTTCAGTCGTCAGGGTCCGGTCGTCAGGGTTCTTCCGTGAGGGTCCTTCCGTGAGCGTCCTGGCTTTGGACGCGGGCACGACCGGCGTGACCGCGCTGCTGGTCACGGCAGATGGGCGCGTCGGCGCCCGCGGCTACCGCGAGTTCGACCAGCACTTCCCCGGCGATGGATGGGTCGAGCACGACCCGCAGGAGATCTGGGCGGCGGCCCTGGCTGCCACCGCCACGGCGGTTCAGGCCGGAGTCGACGCCGGCGTCGAGGCGCCGACGGCAGTCGGCGTCACCAACCAGCGCGAGACCATCGTGCTGTGGGACCGCAGCACGCTGCGCGCCCCGCGCCGGGCCATCGTGTGGCAGGACCGGCGCACGGCCGGGATCTGCGAGCAGCTGCGCGCGGACGGGCACGAGGCCCTGGTCGCCGAGCTCACCGGGCTTCGGCTGGACCCGTACTTCTCCGGCACCAAGCTGAGCTGGCTGGCCGCCAACGAGCCGAGCACCTGGGCCCAGGTCACCTCCGGGGCGACAGCTGTGGGCACCGTCGACTCCTACCTGGTCGCCCGGATGACCGGCGGGCGCCTGCATGTCACGGACGCCTCCAACGCCTCGCGGACCCTGCTGTTCGACCTGACCACCGGTAGCTGGTCACCGCGGCTGTGCGCGCTGTTCGGCGTGCCCGTCGATGCGCTGCCCCAGGTGGTCCCCTCGTACGGCGTCGTCGGCCGGACCGACCCCGCGGCGTTTCTCGGGCTCGACCTGCCCGTCGCCGGGATCGCCGGGGACCAGCAGGCCGCGCTGTTCGGCCAGACCTGCTTCGCGGCCGGTGAGTCCAAGTGCACCTACGGGACCGGCTCCTTCATCCTGGTCAACACCGGCCGCGTCCCTGTCCGCTCGTCGTCCGGCCTGCTGACGACTGTGGCCTGGGGCCACCCAGACGGCGCCCTCGAGTACGCCCTCGAGGGGGCGATCTTCGTGACCGGCGCCGCCGTGCAGTGGCTGCGCGACGGCCTGCACCTGGTGACGACCGCCGCCGAGACCGAAGCCCTCGCCGGCACCGTCGCGGACAGCGGGGGTGTCGTCTTCGTGCCCGCACTGACCGGCCTGGGCGCACCCGACTGGGACCCGACCGCCCGCGGGCTGATCGTGGGGATCACCCGAGGCACCACGGCCGGGCATCTGGCCAGAGCGACCCTGGAGGCCATCGCCTACGAGGTGCGCGACGTGGTCGACCTGATGCTCGCGGAGTCCGGCGTGACCATGGGCCACCTGACCGTGGACGGCGGCGCGAGCGCCAACGACCTGTTGTGCCAGCTGCAGGCCGACCAGCTCGGCGTCCCGGTCCGACGCCCCGAGGTGCTGGAGACCACGGCGCTGGGCGCGGCCTTCCTGGCAGGGCTGGGCACCGGGGTGTGGGCCTCGACGGCCGAGCTCTCGGCGACCTGGCGCCTTGCGCGCCAGTTCGAACCCGGGGCCAGGGACGCGGCGGGGCACCGGCGTTGGCGCTCTGCCGTGGAGCGCTCGAAGGGCTGGTCGAACCAGGGCTGAGAAACGGGCCGGCCCCTCGGCTACCCCTGCCCACGCCCGGGCGACCGCCGCAGAGACTGGGAGAGCCTGGCTACGCGGCCATCGTGCTGGGCCGCCGCCCTGCGGCGATCTCGTTCTTGGCCTTGGTCGCGTAGATGTCGACGTACTCCTGGCCGGACAAGGTCATCAGCTCGTACATGATCTCGTCGGTGATCGACCGCAGCACGAACCGGTCGCCTTCCATCCCTTCGTACCGTGAGAAGTCCAACGGTGGTCCGAACCGGATCCCCACCCGCATGATCTTGGGCAGGATCTTGCCGGGGGGCTGGATCTTCTCGGTGTCGATCATCGCCACCGGCACGACGCGGGCGCCGGCCTCCAAGGCCATCCTCGCGACCCCGGTCTTGCCTCGGTACAGGTGACCGTCGGGTGAACGCGTTCCTTCGGGGTAGATGCCCAGGACGCCCCCGTCACCCAGGATGGCCATCGCGGTGTCGATGGCAGCCTGGCTCGCGGCCCCCCCGGATCGGTCGACCGGGACCTGGCCGATCCCGCGGAAGAAGCCGGCGGTCAGCCGGCCCTTGAGCCCCTTGCCCGTGAAGTAGTCCGACTTCGCCATGAATGTGACCCGCCTGGGCACCACCAGAGGCAGGAAGATCGAGTCTGAGAACGACAGGTGGTTGCTCGCGAGGATGACCGGGCCCTGCTCCGGGAGGTTCTCCAGCCCCTCGACCCACGGCCGGAAGAACAGCCGCAGGAACGGTCCCAGCACGACTCGCTTGAGCACCCAGTAGAGCAAGTCCCACCTCCAGACCCTCGACCAAACCTGCGGGGCACCGACCTGTCGCGACCGCTCATACCCTAGGAGCGGGCCCGGGCAGGCGGCAACGTCCCTGAGTGCGTCGCGCGGTGGTCCTCAGCGTGCGACGATCGGACCGCGCGAAGTCCCACCGTAGTCGACCAGCGATCAACGACCGAACAGAACCGACCACCCGGAGGAGCCGTGCCGATCATCCCTGGCGCCGAGCCGTTCTCTTTCGACGGCGGCAGCGTCGGCGCCCTGGTCATCCACGGGTTCACCGGCTCGCCCAAGTCGATGCGGGGCTGGGGCGAGCACCTGGCCACAGCGGGGCTGACGGTTCGGGGGCCGCGGCTGCCCGGGCACGGCACCCAGTGGCAGGACCTGGCCGTCACCCAGTGGGAGGACTGGTACGCCGCGGTCGACGCGGCCTTCGCCGAGCTGTCGGGCCGGTGCAGCGACGTCTTCGTGATGGGTCTGTCGGTCGGTGGCTCGCTGAGTCTGCGGCTGGCCGAGAATCACGGCTCCGCGGTCCGCGGGATCGCCATCGTCAACCCCGCCGTGCACAGCGAGAACAAGGCGATGGTGGCGCTGCCCCTGCTGAAGTCCGTCGTGCCCTCCCTGAAGGGAGTGGTCAACGACATCGCCAAGCCGGGCCAGGACGAGGGCGGCTACGACAGGTTGCCCCTCAAGGCCCTGTACTCACTGACCAAGGGCTGGGCCGAGGTCAAGGCGGACATCGCCAAGGTTGAGCAGCCGCTGCTGGTGTTCCACAGCCCGCAGGACCACGTCATCGAACCGTCCAACACCGCCTGGATCCTGGGACATGTCTCGTCCGCCGACGTGGCCGACTGTGTCCTGCCGGACTCGTTCCACGTCGCGACCCTGGACTACGACGCTCCCACGATCTTCGAGCGCAGCCTCGAGTTCGTCCATCGGCTGGCCCCAGCGGCTGCCGGGAACTGACCGGCGACGTCGATGCGCGGCAACGGTCTGAGTGCGGACACCTACGTGGCCGTCGCCGACCTCGACCCCAGGACCGCAGACGTCCTGCTGGCCGACCTGCGGGCCCACGGCGTCGCGGCGTATGCCGCGGACTCCCCCGATCCCGGACAGCTCGGCCGGGTCGAACGGCTCTACGTCGACGCAGCCGCCGAGGACCAGGCCAGGTCGATGGTTGACCAGTGGCTGGCGCCGTCGTCGAAGGCCGGTCCCACGCCCCCTTCGCCAGACCCGGGCGCTGAGGCGTCCGTCGGACCGGGCCAGGACCTGGACTTCGACGCCGCCTTCGCAGACATCGTCGCGGGCTTTCACCAGCCGTCAGGCTCAGCCGGGCGTTGGCCGGTGAATGAGGACCTCACCGCTGAGCCCGGGCCCGTCGACGAGCCGGCATCCCCGCGGCCCGGCCAGGCCGGCACCGCCGCACCGCCGGCGTCCCACACCGGGTGGGAGGACGTGCTGCGCCCACAGCCGGCAAAGGCACAACCCGACGACTCGGCGCCTGACGCGGACCGCTACGTCCCGCCGCCGCCTCCGCCGCTTCCCCACGCGAGCCGCCGGGCCGCCGCGTCCTGGGCGGCAGTGACCGGGGGTCCGGCGGTGCTGTTCGCGGCGGCCATCTTCGGCTGGTCCCTGCCGGGCTTCGTCCTGTTCTTCGCGGTCATCGCGTTCCTGGCCGGGTTCGGGTCCCTGGTGGCCGGCCTCAAGGACAGCCGGGACGGCGACGGTGGCGACGACGGGGCGGTCGTCTGACCCGACGGCACACGGTCACGTCGCCGCGGCCCGGCGGCAGCGTCTGGCAGGATGCCGCCGTTAGCACGCGTCCGGCGATGAAGGAGCACCTGGTGGGTGTCAGCGAGACCGTCGAGCTCAGGGGACACATCCTCGACGCGGGCTCGCTGTCCAGGGTGCTCGACGACGCGCTGGAACTGGGGACCGACTACGCCATCGAGCGATTCGACGTGGGGCATCGGCCCGACGACGAGTCCTATGCCCGGATCAAGGTCACCGCCGACGACCAGGACAGCCTGGAGCGGCTGGTGATGCGCCTGCAGGTGCACGGGGCGAACCCCGTCGACCCCGGCGAGGCGCTGGTCCGCGTCGTCGCCAAGGACGGGGTGTTCCCGCACGACTTCTACTCCACGACGAACCTGGAGACCGAGGTCCGCATCGACGGGCGCTGGATCCAGGTCTCCCGGCCGGAGATGGACTGCGGGCTCGTGGTGACCGGAGCGGGCCAGAGCTTGGCCGTGACGACCATCCCGGTCAGCGACATCACGGCCGGGTCGCGCCTGGTGTGCGGATCGCGCGGGGTCAAGGTCCGCGTGCCGGTCAAGGACCGGCGGGACGAGAGTGTCTTTGAGTTCATGAACTCGGTCGTCTCCTCCGAGAAGCCGCAGTTCCTCCAGGTTCGTCAGATCGCCCAGCGGATGCGCGAGGTCAAGGCCGCCGGAGAGAGCATCCTGTGGGTGGGTGGTCCCGCCGTCGTGCACACGGGGGCGGCCCCGGCGTTCTGCGCCCTGATCGGCGCGGGCTACGTCGACGTGCTGTTTGCCGGCAACGCCCTGGCCACCCACGACATCGAGTCCTCGCTGTTCGGCACCTCGTTGGGCGTGGACCTGTCCAAAGGCTCCGGGGTGGAGCACGGCCACGAACACCACATCCGTGCGATCAACCGGATCCGGGACGCCGGCTCGATCGCGGCGGCGGTCGACCAGGGCGTCCTGTCCTCAGGGGTGATGCACGACATGGTGGTGGCCGGCAAGCCGTTCGTACTGGTCGGGTCGGTCCGCGACGACGGGCCGCTGCCCGACGTGTACACCGACGTGATCGAAGGCCAGCGCGCAATGCGAGCCGAGCTGCCCGGGGTCGGCTACGCGATCATGGTCGCAACGATGCTGCACGCGATCGCGACCGGGAACATCCTGCCGGCATCGGTTCCGCTGGTCTGCGTCGACATCAACCCGGCGACGGTCACCAAGCTGTCCGACCGGGGCAGCGCCCAGGCCACCGGCGTCGTGACCGACATCGGCCTGTTCTTGCAGCAGCTGGCGCAGGAGCTCACCGGCTACCGCGCCAGCTGACGCCCGCCAGAAATCTCGCGGCCGCAGCCCGCGCGAACTCAGCGCGCGCGGCGCGGGGGTGGCCGACCCAGAGCCCGCCGGGCCCAGGCGTGCCGCACACGGCCGAGGACGGCCGAGGACGGCCGAGGACGGCGCAGTCAGCGGACCAGTCGGACGGGGTCGCCGTCCAGGGCGGCCGCCCAGGACGTGGTGTCGAAGACACCGCCGTCGTAGGCGTAGATCACCGTGACCCAGCAGCCGAGCGGGTCGGTGTCGGCGCACCGGTACGTCGACGGCAGGTTGATGCTGATGATCTCGGTGCGGCCGGTGAACTGGCCGCCACCCGGGCCGGCCAGCGACGTCAGCTGGCAGGCCGGCAACGGACCGACCACCACGCCCGCGCCCTGGCACAGGGCCTGACCGCTGTGGTCGGTCGCGTCGAAGCGGAACGGCTGGCCGGTCGCGGCGTCTACCGCGTCAGGGGGCGCCAGGACGGTCATCGTGCCCCCCGCCTGGTCGGTGCCGTCACCGAGGTCGAAGACGCTCAGCTTGAGCAGATGGCCAGCGGCCCCGGACGGGACCCTGGCGAGGTAGAACCGGGTCGCCGCGGCGTGGCTGTCCGCGAAGACGGACATCCGCTGGAACGCCGAGATCGTGGTGTCGATCCCGCCGCTGGCCCGCAGGGCCATCCGGTTGTTGCCCCCGCCGGCCAGGGTCGGGTCGCCGGGGGCGCTGGCCGGGTCCTGCCCGAGAGCGACGTCGGTGCGGATCTGCACGAGGAAACGCTCCCCGGCGAACGTCGGCACCGTGCACAGCGACACCCAGCGTCGAAACTCCGAGGCCAGCACGGGGTCGAAAGCGGGGTTGGTCTGGTCCAGCATCGCGGCCAGGTGCAGCGTCACCCCGACCCCGCCGTATCCGCGGAACTGGTGCGTGCAGCCCGGCAGGACCGGCGCCGAGGCAACGTCCGTGCCGTCGAAGGGCCCACGCACGACGAAGGAGGTCGTCACCGGCTGCCCGTCCCCCTGACCCTGGGCCGGCCACGGCCCGACACCCGGGGAGTACAGGGTGTCGCCCGTGCAGAAGTCCTTCCCGGCAACCCCGCTCGACCCCATGGCGTAGCGCACGCCCGCATCGGGGACGACCGCGCCGGTGATCGACGCGGCCCCGGCCAGGTCCGGGTCGGTGCAGTGCTGGCCGACGGGGACGAACGCCGGGTCGAAGACCGACAGGTCGAGCTGGGTGCTGACCTTGGTCGCCACGACGTAGTAGTACCCGCCCGGCTGGTAGTCCAGGTTCTGACTTCCTGCGCAGCCGTCGTCGCCGGGGCGGCACACGCTGGCCTGGTAGGCGTCGCCGTTTCGCTTGAGTGAGGCCGGACCCGCCACGTTGAGCCAGTAGGCACCGCTGTCCTGGCACGCACGGGAGCCGAGCCTGGCGTCCCCGGCGCCGACCGGCTCCTGGCCGAAAACGTTGCAGGCGCTGCCCAGCCGGAGCGGGGCGGCGTAGTCGGCGACTGCCGTGCGGGTGATGACCGTGGTCGGTCGGCCGAACAGGGCCCCGAACACGTTGTGCACCGCCGTGGTGATCGTCACCTGCAGCTGGCTCGGCCGGTCCGCCAGCTGGACGGGGGTGACGGTCGTGCCCGCACCGGCCGCGGACGAGGCGACGTCGACGTAGCCGTTGCGCCGCGCGAAGTCCAGGGCGCTGCTGCGCGCCGCGACCGGGTCGAGGGGGAGGTAGACCGCGCCGGCCAGGGCCGCGGCGTCGGCGGCCTGCTGGACTCGCTGGGCCTGGGCGTACCAGTTGGCGACGTCAACGGCCAGCGCCGCGAGCACCACCAACAGCGGCAGCGCGATCGCCACGAGGATCGCCACGTAGCCGCCGTCGCAGACCGGCTCGGGGCCGCCGGCCGTCCCTCGGCCGCCGCCGGGCCGGATCACTTGCATCCCTGCGTCGGCGGCACCGGTTCGAAGGCCATCACGGCGCGGTCGGCCAAGGTGACGGTGCCCCCCAGGACCGTGAGCTGGTGGGGGTAGCTGACGTACACCCCTATCGCGTCCTGGCCCGGGTCGCCCGGACACGCGTCGATGGACGCGGCGGGCCAGCTGCCACCGACGCGCACGAAGGCCGACGCCCCGGTGTCATAGCTGAAGTGGACGCAGCTGCTCGTGCAGTCGGCCGGCGTGCCGCCCGCCTGGGGGTTGCCGGCAGGGTCGGCCTCGTAGATGGTCAACGACACCGCGGACAGGTTGAGGGCGCCTGCCGAGCGCGCCACCTGGTTCGCGGCCTGCTGGGCGAAGTCGGTGGTCCCGTCGTCGAACCGGGGCAGTGCCGCCCCCGTTCGGGCGCCCGCGCGGGCCGCTGCCGAGACCGACAGGTCATCCTTGAGCAGGAGTGAGAGCTCGACGATCCCGAAGAGCATGAGCATCAGCACCGGTGTCACCAGCGCGGCCTCGACCGCGACGGCGCCGCCGTCGCCGCGACCCCTCGAGTGCGACGCCCACCCGCGAAACGCCATCGACCCTCCCCCGGCAGGGTAACCCGCTAGTGACGGACCCGGGCCAGCTCGGCCGCACCCACCATTCCGGCCTGGTTGCCGAGCTCGGCGGCCAGGATCTCGGCGTGGGGGCGCACGTCGGCGCCCATGAGGTGCTCGGCGAACGCGGAACGGGCCGGCCCGAGCAGCAGCTCCCCGGCGTCGGACACCCCGCCGCCCACGACGTAGCAGCCCGGGTCGAGCACGGCCGCCAGCTCGGCCATCCCCCGGCCGAGCCAGAAGCCCGCGCGGGCGAACACGGCCCGGGCCACGGGGTCGCCCAGGCGCGCAGCCGCGGTGATGTGCGGGCCGGCCACCCCCTGCGGTGTGCCGTCACCCAGGGCCAGGAGCTGGCGAGCCCCGGCCCGGTCCTGCTCCGCCATTGCCCGTGCGTCGCGCAGCAGCGCGTTGCCGCTGGCGAACTGCTCCCAGCAGCCCCGCCGCCCGCAGCCGCACGCCGGCCCGTCCGGGTCGAGGACCAGGTGACCGACCTCGCCGGCCAGGCCGAATCCCCCGCGGTGCAGCACGCCCCCCAGCACCAAGGCGCCGCCGATCCCGGTGCCGACGGTCACCATGACCACGTCGTCACGACCCCGGGCGGCCCCGAAGCGGTACTCCGCCCAGGCCGCGGTGTTGGCGTCGTTCTCCACCACGACCGGCAGACTGGTCGCCCTCTCGAGCATGGCCCGCAGCGGCTCCTCCCGCCAGCCGAGGTTGGGGGCGAACCGCACCACCGACCGGGTCTCGTCCACCAGCCCGGCCGCACCCACCCCCACGGCCTCGACGGGGTAGGTCGCGGCGAGCTCGAGCACCAGCTCGGCGATCGTGCGCTCGGCGGCACCCTTGACCTGGGCAGCGGTCGCCCGCCGGACCTGGGCCAGGATCCGGCCCTCCTCGTCCACGACACCGGCGGCCACCTTGGTGCCCCCGACGTCAACCCCCACGGTCAACGCCACGGCAAGCTCCGATCAGGGGTCATCCGATGTCTATCCGTTCCACGCCACCACGCGGGCGGGCCGACCAGTCGCGCTCGTGGGCGTCGATGGCGGCGCGCAGGGCCGCCATCAGCGAGCCGGCCGCGTCAGCCAGGTGCGCGACCACCTCGGGCCGCGTCCCACGAAGGGCACCGATGAGCTGGCACAGCGGGCACAGCTGGCACTCCGGGGAACCGGTCGCGAACGCCTTGCCGGCCAGGTGCTCGCCGGCTCCGCTCGACCCCCGGACCGCCCACTCCTGGATGGCCTCGAACAGCCTGTGGGCCTCCTGGGCCGCCGAGCCGACCCCGTCGGACTCCCCGGGCCGGTCCCCGACGCCGTCCGCGCTCACAGTCCCCGCCACAGCGCCGGGTCCGGTTCGAACCGGATCCGCAGCCGCCCGTCGCGCAGGGCCGCGCCCACCACGGTGCACCGGCGCAGCGCGCTGGGCAGGGCGAGGATCCGTCGGTAGGGCCCGACCGTGAGCACGAGCTCGTCGCCGCTGCGCACCAGGTCCAGCTCGCTGCGCTCGGCGAACGGCAGCGCGAGTGACAGGACGAACTCCTCACCGGACCGCTCCACCAGCAGCGGGTCGACCGCCGATGCGGCGTCGGGCGGACCGAGGGCGTCGAACGACTCGGCCGTGCCATACAGGTCCGAGGCGAAGTCGGCCAGCTGGTCGAAGCCGACGGGCTCGGTCGCCCGGTAGGGCGCGCGCAGGACCGGCAGCGACCCGAAGGACGCCTCGACCTCGGCCAGCTGGGCGCTCTGGGCCGCCACCCAGCCGGCCCGCCAGGTGTCGGCGCCGGCGGCCGGGAAGACCCGGTTGGCGACCACCGCGTCCACGCGGTAGCCAAACAGGGACAGCGAAGTCAGCGAGCGGCGGGCTTCGGCCACCACCACTGCCTCCGGCGTCAGCACCAGCCGCACGCTGGTACCCGGGTCGGTGAGCACCCCCCGCACCTCGCGCAGCTGGTCGGTGAGCCGCCCCACCGCGTCGATCACCCCGTCGGCCGGGGTGGGCAGCCCCGAGGCGCGCCCCAGGATCGGGCGCAGCGAACGGGCCAGGCGTCGCTGGCCGGGCGCGAGCCGGTCCAGGTACCAGCCGAGCGCCTCGGGCAGGGCCAGCAGCCGCAGCGTCTCGGCCGTCGGCGCGCAGTCGACGACCACCAGGTCCCAGCGACCCGATCGCACCTGGTCACGCACCTCCAGCAGCGCGAGAACCTCGGCCGCGCCTGGCAGGACCATGAGCTCCTCGGCGGCGACGGCGTCGACGCCGGCGCTGTCGAGCACGGTCAGCAGGTAGTCCCTGAGCTCGTTCCACGACCGTTCGAACCGGCGCTGGGGATCCAGCTGGAGCAGGTGCAGCCCGGCGTCCACCTCGACGGGTTCCGCACCGGACGTCGGGCCCACGATCTGTAACGCGTCGCCGAGGGAGTGCGCGGTGTCGGTGGACAGCACGAGGGTCTTCAGGCCCGAGCGGGCCGCGTAGGCGGCCGTCCCCGCGGCAGCGGTGGTCTTACCGACCCCGCCCTTGCCGGTGAAGAGAACGACACGCATGGCGTGCAGGCTACCGGTCCCGTGCCGGCGGCCCACGCCGGTCGGCGGGCGGCGGCCCCTGCTGGCCCGCGACCAGGTCGGCGCGCTGTCGCAGACGGCGTCGGCACCCCGCTGGGCGCGCTGCGCCGGCCATGCCCTCAGCGCCGCGAGCGCAGCCAGCACCCCTCACTGGCCTCGCTGCCGCCGGTGCCCAGGGTGCCGCCGGCGCCGCCACTCAGCCCTCGACGCGGACCTTCAGACCCTTCAGGGCCCGGTCGATGATGACCTTCTCCGCCTTGCGCTTGATCATCCCGATCATGGGGATCTTCACGTCCACCGCCAACCGGTAGGACACCTGCGTGCCACCGTCGACCGCGCTGAGCTGGTACACCCCGTCCATCGCCTTGAGCATGTCCCCCTTGACCAGGTGCCAGCGCAGCTCGGTCTGGCTCACCCACTCATACTCCAGGACGTAGTCGTCCTTGATGGCCCCCGCGTCGAGCAGGAAGCGGACCTCGGCCGGCTGCTCGGTGTCCTCGTAGACGTTGAGGATCTCCACAAGCTTGACCTCGTCGTTCCAGTCCGGGTAGGCCTCGAAGTCCGCGATGACCGCCATCACGGCAGCCGGCGCGGCGGCGATCGTGATGCTGGACTCGGTCTGGTCCGCCATCAGCAGGCCCTTCTGTCGCGCGCACATCAACGGGGCGCCCACCACGCTGCGCGCGGCACGCTCCGGCCAGCCTATCCGTCGCCTCCGCCCCGCCAGAGGTAGACGCGGCGTCACCACTGCAGCACGTACGGCGTCCCGCTGCCGCGAAAGTGCCCCACGTTGACGCACTCGGTCCGTCCGATCCGGGCCCGGGCCACCAGGGGCTGATGGACGTGGCCGAACAGCACGAGCCGGGGTGCGGTCTTGCCGATCGCGGCAAGGGTCGCCGCGCTGCCACGCTCGAACCGACGGGCGGCAACGTCGAAGGTGAGCTCAGCCACAGCCGGCGGAATGTGGGTGCACAGCACGTCGACCGCTCCGACGGCCTCGATCTTCGCGGCGTACTCCTCGTCGGAGACCTCGTTCGGGGTGCGGTAGCGAGTACGAAGTCCCCCACCGACGAAGCCGAAGGTCCGACCGTCGATCTCGACGCGCTGCCCGTCGAGCACGTGGTGGCCGGGCCTGAGGTAGTCGGTCCACAGGTCGGGAAGGTCGACGTTGCCATAGGTCAGGTACGCCGGCGTCGGCATCGCCGCGAAGATCGCGGCGTACTGGTCGCGCACGGCCTGCTCGACCTGCGCAGCCCGGTCGCCGCCACGCTGGGCCCACAGCCCGGCAGACAGAGCCCGCGCCTGGTCGAAGGCCCCGCCGGTGCGCAGCGCCACGTAACTGCGCGCCGCCTCGGCGCCGAACAGATCGGCGAAGATCCCCTGACCGTGGTCGGCGTAGTCGACGAACAGCAGCAAATCACCCAGGCAGACCAAGGCGTCCGCGCCGTCCCCGGCTCGCGCGAGCGCATCGACCCTGTGGTGGACGTCGCTGACAACATGCAGCCGCACACTGCCGACAGTAGAGGCACGGTGAGCCACGACAGGTCGACAGGTCAGGTCCAGCTCCCGCGAAGGTCAGTTCCGGCGCCCGATGGCCGCAAACGCCACGACGGTGTGGCCGGCGGGTTTGCGGTGATCGCCCGACGGGCGTTCACGCCGAACCCCGACCTCCGCTGAGTAGCAGACGCCCCCACGCATCGTAGGCGCGGATCACGACCGGATCTGAGGGACCAGGCCACAAGGTCAGGCACGATCCGCCACCGCATCGGGCCTGGATCACCTCCCCACCAGCAAGCTCGACAGTCACCGACCGCACCCGCGCACCGACGCGGCCGAAGGCGAACCTGAAGGGATGGCCCCCACCCAGCTGACCTGGCGTCGCGTCGAGCTCGACCTGGCCTCCGCTAACGGTGCCGACCACCGCGACCGAGACCGCGATGTCTGCCTCATCGGCCGTCAGGCAGCCCGGCCGGTTGATCAAGCACTGCTGCCGAGACAGAGACAGGCTTGGGGTCCAAGCCAACATGCCAAGGGCGACTCCCGCGCCGCCACTGCGTCGGCGCGCCCATCGTGGGTCGGCCAACCAGCCCCCGGTGAGGTCCGTCCGCTCACCACAGTAAGGAGGTGGTCGGGATCTGGCTCCCCACGAGACGATCACACACCCCTGCCCGGCTGATCAAGCAGTCCCTGCCAGCACGTCAGGACTCGCCGTCCGGCCGCCGTCCAGCCCGCGTGGGCCAGCGCCCGCGCCGACCTTGCATCAGCGCGCGGTTGTCGTGGGGGTCGGCCAACCAGCCTCCCCCTGAGCCCCACATCGCTGCCTGTCCACGCGCGAGGCGCCGAAGACGGCGCTGCCCTGACCCGCCCAGATGACAGCGGCGATCGTCACTGTTGAGTCAGCAGACGATCTCTGAACACGTGAGCGGTCTCGCGCCACCAGGTGCGCTCCGATGGTCGGTCAGCGTGGTCGGCTTGCCCGATGAAGGATGTGCCGGTGAATGGGATGACCGTGGGCAAGGGCGTCAACGTCGTCGCCAGTAGCCCTCAATCCGCCGACTGTCGCGCTGGTGGGCCTCCACCCACACCTGTCCACTGGGGGTTCTGCCGGCAGGGGCGGCCGGGGCGGTGCGGACTGGCGCGGTCGTCGAGAGCTGGATGGTTCCTGTTGCGCTCAAGGCGGCGACCAGTCGCCGTTGGCGCGACCGCCAGAACGCCTCGATCCCGCGGCGTCCCGGGATCTCGGGATCGTCGGCTACATCACCAAAGAATCCCAGTGCTTTGACGATGTGGTCGATCGAAGGGTCGCCGGAGTCGACGTGATAGCGCTGCTGGTAGTCGAGCAGAGCCGCCTCGACCGTGGTCGAGGTTCGCTGGTCGATGACCATCAGGTCGAAGTAGTCGCGCAGCTCACCTCGGTCACCGACCACCTTGAGTTTCGTAGCTGCCAGATCTCGCATCCCCGCGACATCGATGTCGGCGATCTTGATCGTGGGCTCGACCGTCAATTGCCCCACCGTGCGCAGGAACTGGACCTTCGTGGCGTTGAACACCCCGTTGAGCGTGTCCGCGGTTTCCTGCGTCACGGCGAAGGTTCCCAGGTCTGCGAGCCTGCGTCGAAGTCCCGCCAGGTCAAGGTCATCTGTGTAGAAGAAGTCGAGGTCACGCGAGACCCGGTGGTGAAGGTGAGCCGCGATGGCAGTACCGCCATACAGGACGAGACCGTCGGGAAGCCGGCCACTGAGGATGAGCCAGGTGCGGGCCGTATCTGCGGGCAGCACGGCCCGCACCTCAACCGGTAGCGCGTTCATCGACCCGCATGCCGAGATTGCTCGCCAGTGCGCGGTCTCGATCGGACAGTCCCCGCACCGCGCTCGCTCGCCTCCACTGTTCCGGGGTGACCACCGCTGCGGCGTATGCGAGCAGCTCCGGGTCTGCGGTGGTCAACGCCCTGCTCGCGATGAACGCTCCGTCGCGCGCCGGGGTCAGGCAAGCGAACACCTGGGGGCTGACGTTCCAGAATGCGTGTGCGACGTCGCGCGGAACCGGATCCGTGGGCTTCGGTTGGTCAACACGCGGTGCGGCGACTGCACGCAGCGAGGTCAGCAGAGCGCTCCAGTGGGGATGGCGTGTGTTCGCGTACAGCACCCGGACTCGGGTAGCGCGGCCGAGCGGGCGAACCTCGTCCTTGGCAACGACCAGTCCCGAAGCCACGAGCGACTTCACCGCCTTGCTCGCGGTGGCCGCAGACATCCCGCAAGCGCGTGCGACCGCCCGCGCAGAATTCAGCCCGCGAGGGCGCCGGGCCAACTCAGCAAGAACCAACGACTCGCTTCGCGAAAGTCCCGTTGCGGACGACGAACAGCCCAGCAGCGTCCGCAAGACGTCAACGTCCCCCTCCGAAAACGTTAGACGCGATCCTGCTGTGGTCCCCAACCGAGCCCTGCCGGCCGCCGCGACCACTCGTCGACGAGACACCCCCAGGGTGTTAGCCACGACGTTGGGCGAGTACGTGTTCATTATGCACAGTCTATCCCGCACAAAGGCCGGTTGGAATCGCATCTCACCGGTTCTACCAGGTGCCGTCCGGACGCTTTCGACGACGCCAGTGGGTTGACTGACTACAGACCCGGTGCAAACAGACCCAGCCGCAACGTCCCCACGCCGGCTGGGGTGTCACTTGGCTGCCAACGGAACCGGGACACCGGCTGGCTCACGTATGAGTTGTCGACCACGCCGACGCGAACCCTTCTGCCGGTTGTTGTGCTGACACGCCCCGAAGACCTCGCCCGTGGGTTGCCAGCAGAGGCGGACCTGCGTGGGAGTCGTCGCGCGAGTCGACCCCCAACGCGACGCGAAGGTGGCGGCGAGACCTTCAGGTCAGGGACCCGCGCGGGCGTTCAGTGGATGATGGAACCCAGGGCGAACATCACCAGTACTCCGATCGAGGTGAGCGCCGCCGATGCGACCAGGATCACGATGGCACGAGAGCCCTTGCTCCCCAGACGCTCGCTGACGAAACCTGCCAGCGGGTCGTGGCCCCGGTCGGCCGCGAGCATCGCGAGCATGCCGTCGACGTCGATGCCCGCCTCGCGCAGCTCGGCCAGCTTGGCCTCGGACTCGGCGGCAGTGGCCGCGGCGATCGCGTCGAAGGACAGGTCCGCCGTTGGCGCCTGGGCCGGCCCTGCTTCGCCGCTGGTCAGCGGCACCCCCGTGGCCAGGGGCGCCGAGGCCCGGGCATGCCGCCCCCGGGGCGGTCCGGTGGGCGCCGCGGCGGTTGCCGTCGGGCCGGCTGCGGCCGAGGTGGCGCCAAGGTGCGCCGAGACCAGCTCCTGGACCTCGGCGCCATCCTGCGTGTCCTGCGCGCCGCCGCCGACCTGCAGCAGGCTGGACTCCAGACGGGCGGCGTCCTTCTCCTCCTGCGAGCGAAGGTCGGCGTGGCACAGCGTGCACCAGCTCATCCCGGTGCGAACGAGCGAGCCGCAGTCGGGGCAGCGGGGGTCGGCGGTCGTCACATTCCCTTCCTCGGCAGCCACGCGGTCAGCCTTGACCCCGGTCGCTGACGGCACGCGGCTCGCCCGCGGCCCGACCACCCTCGAGATCGTCCTTGAGGGCGTTGACGTGCCGCTTCCAGGCCAGGGCGTAGCCACGGCGCTGCCGGTCGGCGGCCCGTCGCGTCAGCGGGGCCCCCACCGGGTCCAGGCGCAGGTACAGATGCAGCAGGACCCCGTCGGCGAAGGGCTCCAGCCAGATCTCGGCGCTGCCCACCCACGACCCGGTGACCGACCAGCGGATACCGTCGGCTCCACGGTCCATGAAGATGGACAAGGTCAGGTCGGGCCACCAGGTCCGCCAGCGCACGCGATCGTGCACGTGCCCGGCGAGCACGGACCGGTCCACCACCAGATACGTCTCGTCGATCAGGTCTACCGTCGGCACCGCAGCAGGATGCCACGATCGAGAGGATCACCACCGTGCGCGAGTTCTCGGTGCCCGCGACAAGCACCGTCCCGGACGACTTCACCCTGACCGACCTGGTCGTCGACAACGCGGTGCGCACCCCGCACGAGGTCCAGTTCCGCCGCCAGGCGGACGGCCGCTGGCTGGACGTGACCTGCCGCGACTTCCTCGCCGAGGTCACCGCCCTGGCCAAGGGGCTTGTCGCCTCCGGCGTCCAGACCGGTGACCGGGTCGCGATCATGTCCCGCACCCGGTACGAGTGGACCCTGGCGGACTTCGCGACCTGGGCCGCCGGGGCGGTGCCGGTGCCCATCTACGAGACGTCCTCGGCCGAGCAGGTGGAGTGGATCTTGACGGACTCGGGTGCGGTCGCGGCCTTCGTGGAGACCGACGCCCACGCCGAGCTGGTCAAGAAGGTCGCCGGCGCGGCTTCGGCCGTGCGGCACGTGTGGGCGTTCGATGACGACCTGGAGACCCTGGTGGGGGCAGGGCGCGCCGTCAGCGACGGCGAGCTCGCCGACCGGCGGCGCCCGCTGCACGCCGACAGCCTGGCGACGCTGATCTACACCTCCGGGACGACGGGACGGCCCAAGGGCTGCGAGCTGACCCACCGCAACTTCAAGGCAGGCACCGACGCCGTCGCCGACGCGCTGGAGGGCGTGTTCGGACCGGGACGCTCGACGCTGCTGTTCCTTCCGCTGGCTCACGTCTTCGCCAGGGTGATCCAGGTCGGCTGCGTGCGCTCCGGGGTCACGATGGGGCACACCGCGGACATGGCGGGCCTGCTCGGCGACCTGGCAGTCTTCCAGCCCACGTTCGTCCTGTCCGTGCCTCGGGTCTTCGAGAAGATCTTCAACGGGGCCCAGGCCAAGGCGACAGCGGAGGGCAAGGGCTGGATCTTCGAGCGCGCCGCCGCGGTCGCGATCGCCTCCAGCCAGGCGCGCGACAGTGGCGGGGCGGGGCTGGGTCTGCGGCTGCAGCACGCCGTCTTCGACCCGCTCGTCTACAGCAAGCTCAGGGCACTGCTCGGCGGCCGGGTGGAGTACGCCGTCTCCGGAGGGGCGCCGCTGGGCGACCGGCTGGGTCACTTCTACCGCGGGATAGGGGTGACCATCTTGGAGGGCTTCGGCCTGACCGAGACCACGGCGGGGTCGACCATCAACGCACCGCACGCCATCGATATCGGCACCGTCGGGCGGCCGATCCCGGGGTCGGGCGTCCGGATCGCCGACGACGGGGAGATCCTGCTCACCGGGCCACACGTGTTCCCCGGCTACTGGCACAACCCCGAGGCCACCGCCGAGGCGTTCGACGCCGACGGCTGGTTCCGGACCGGGGACATCGGCGAGCTGGACGAGCGGGGCTTCCTGCGGATCACCGGGCGCAAGAAAGAGATCATCGTGACCGCGGCGGGCAAGAACGTGGCCCCGGCGGTCCTGGAGGACCGGCTGCGGGCGCACCCGCTGGTCTCGGCGTGCATGGTGGTCGGCGACAACCGGCCGTACATCGCCGCGCTGGTCACCTTGGACCGGGAGGCGCTGCCCGGATGGCTCGCGGCCCACGGGCGTCCCGCGGACACCCCGCTGGCCCAGCTCGCCGACGACCCGGTGGTGGTCGGGGCCGTCCAGGAGGCGGTCGACGACGCGAACCAGGCGGTGTCCAAGGCCGAGGCGATCAAGCGCTTTGTGATCTTGCCGGTCGACTTCACCGAGGAGGGCGGCCAGCTGACCCCCACCTTGAAGCTCAAGCGGGGGGCCGTCCTGGATGACTTCTCGGCCGCCGTGGACAGCCTCTACACCTGAGCCGTCCTTCGGCCACGGACCGTCCGTGGGCGCCTGCCGCATGCGGCTGGGCCGTCTGGCTAACGCGCGGGCGTGCCGGTAGGTACCCTCGCAGTGCCGGCCACTGGGGGCCGGCAAGGACAGAGGGCTCATGGGTCGCCGAAGTGTGTTGCTCGTCGCTGCGGTCGTCCTCGCCGGTCTCGGGGCGACCCTGGTGTTTCTCTACGCCCGCGGAGCCGACCAGCGCGCGGCCCAGGGCCTGGCTCTGCGCCAGGTCCTGGTGGCCACCGTCGAGATCCCCACCGGCACCACCGGCGCCTCGCTGATCGGGTCCAGCTCGGTCGAGCTGCGCAAGGTCGCCGTCAGCTCCGTCGCGCCGGGGGCGCTGACCGACCTGAGTGCCGAGAGCGCGCTGACGACCCAGAGCCCGATCTTCGCCGGTGAGCAGCTGCTGGCCGCGCAGTTCGGGTCCTCGACCGCGCTCAGTGCGCTGACGATCCCCAACGGCAAGATGGCGGTCAGCGTCCAGCTCGGTGACCCCGAGCGGGTCGCCGGCTTCGTGACCGCGGGGTCCGAGGTCGCCGTTTTCGTCACGATCGCCAACACCGATCCGGCGACGGCGGCCAAGGCTCCGGACGCGACCGAGATCCTGCTGCCACGGGTTTCTGTCATCGGGGTCGGCAACAGCTCGGTGGTGACCCAGACCAGCACCGACCGGACCGGACTGCAGAACACCGAACAGATCCCCAAGACGATCATCACCCTGGCGGTGACCCAGGACGAGGCGACCCGGCTGATCCAGGCCGCCCAGAAAGGGACGCTCTACTTCGCGCTGCTCACCCCGACCTCCAAGGTCTCCCCCGGCGGCCGCGTCGACTCCACCAACCTGCTCCCGTGATCTGCCGGCCATGACCGTCGTCGTCGACCTCGACCCCACCGGGGCGGAGACCTTGGCGACCGCGCTGGAGTCCGACGCGGTCCTGCTGGGCTCGGTGGACGCGCTGCACCGCCACCTGGAGGCCCACCCGGGCGAGGACGTCATCGTCCTGGGCCCGACGGTCGACCTGCACACCGCGCTGGGAATCGCCGAGAACCTGCGGCTGAGCAGACCCACCCTCGGGGTCGTGCTGGTGCGCCGGCGCATCGACACCTCCATCCTTGCCGACGCCCTCCGGGCCGGGGTGCGGGAGGTGGTGGAGGCGCGCGACCTGCCGGCGCTGAGCGTGGCCACCCGTCGCACGCACGAGCTGTCCAGGAGCCTGCGCCGCAACTCTGCCCGCAGCAGCGAGGAGGGTGAGCCCCAGCCTCGGGGCAGGGTGGTGACGGTCTTCTCGGCAAAGGGCGGCTGCGGGAAGACCACCTTGGCCACCAACCTGGCAGCGGTCCTGGCCGACGGGGGCCGGCGCCAGGTGTGCCTGATGGACCTCGACCTGGCCTTCGGCGACGTCGCCGTCGCCCTGGCGCTGTTCCCCGTGCACACGATCGCCGACGCGATCGCCCTGAGCGACTCCCTGGACGCCGAAGGAGTCCTTGGCCTGCTGACCCCGCACTCCCCGGGCCTGAGCACGCTGGTCGCGCCGGTGGAGCCGGGAACGGCCTCGTCGATCCCGGCGGAGCTGATCACCCGGATCCTGGCCATCCTGCGGGACAACTTCGACTATGTGATCGTGGACACCCCACCAGCGTTCGACGACCAGGTGCTGGCCGCGTTCGACGCCAGCGACATCATCGTCAACCTCGCCACCTTGGACATCCCGGCGATCAAGAACCTCAAGCTCACGCTGGAGACGTTGGACCTGCTCAACTACCCGCGCGAGCGGTGGCAGATCCTGCTCAACCGGTCGGACTCCAAGGTGGGGCTGTCGGTGCACGAGGTGGAGAAGTCCCTGGGGGCCACCATCGCCGTACAGATCCCGTCCTCGCGCGAGGTACCGGCGGCCACCAACCGCGGCGTACCGATCGTCCTGGACCAACCGCGGCACCCGGTCAGCGTGGCGATCCGCCGCTTCGCCGAGGAGTTCGTCGTCGTGGCCGCGTCGGTCGACTCCGCGGTGCCGCCGGCCCTTCGTCGCGACCGGCGCGGCCCACGACGCTGGGGGCGCGGGCGATGACCTTCTCCGACCGGCTCGCGGAGGCGCGGCGCGCGCGCGGGGTCGACTCGTCCATGCGCGCCGCGGACGGCTTCGGCGCGCCGGCGCCGACCAGGGTCCGGCGCGTGGTCGACCCGTTCGGGGAGCTCAAGCGCCGGGTGCACACCGCGCTGCTGGAGAACCTGGGGCCTCAGCTGTACGACGCGCGGACCACGCAGGCCGAGCTGGAGCACAAGGTGCGCCTGGCCCTTCAGGAGGTCCTGGCCCAGGACGAGACCCCGCTGACGGTGGCCGACCGTGCGCGCGTGGCCCAGGAGATCGCCGACGACATCCTGGGCTACGGGCCGATCGAGCCGTACCTGCGCGACCCGGAGATCACCGAGATCATGGTCAACGGCTTCGACCAGATCTACGTCGAGCGCAGCGGCCGGATCTATCCGGTCGACGGCCACTTCAACGACGAGGCCCACCTGCGCCGCACGATCGACAAGATCGTCGGCCAGGTCGGGCGCCGCGTCGACGAGTCCAGCCCGATGGTCGACGCCCGGCTCCTGGACGGCAGCCGGGTCAACGCGGTGATCCCGCCCCTGGCCGTCGACGGGTCGGTGCTGACCGTGCGCAAGTTCTCCCCCGACCCCTACACCCAGGACGACCTGGTCGGCTTCGGGACGATGTCGCGAGCGGTTGCCGACTTCCTCGCCGCCTGCGTGCGGGGCAAGCTCAACATCGTGGTCTCCGGCGGGACCGGCGCCGGCAAGACCACCACACTGAACGTGCTGTCCTCGTTCATCCCCGACCACGAGCGGATCATCACCGTCGAGGACGCCGCCGAGCTGCAGCTGCACCAGGAGCATGTGGTGCGCCTGGAAGCCCGCCCGGCGAACATCGAAGGCCGCGGCGAGGTCCGCATCCGCGACCTGGTGCGCAACGCGCTGCGGATGCGCCCGGACCGCATCATCGTCGGCGAGATCCGCGACGCCACCGCGCTGGACATGCTGCAGGCCATGAACACCGGCCATGACGGCTCTATCTGCACCGTGCACGCCAACGCCCCCCGCGACACCCTGTCCCGGATCGAGACGATGGTCCTGTTCGCCGGGATCGAGCTTCCCGTCAAGGCGATCCGGGAGCAGGTCTCCAGCGCGGTGGACCTGATCGTGCACATGGCCCGCTTCAACGACGGCAGCCGCCACGTGACGCACGTGACCGAGGTGACCGGGATGGAGGGCGAGATCATCACCTTGCAGGACCTGTTCGTGTACGAGCACCCGGTGACCGACCCCGCCGGGCAGGAGCCGGGCACAGGTGACATCGGCGCCGACGCCTACCCCGCGGGGGGCGCCGACGACGGCCCGGACTACCGCGCGGCAGGTGCCCAGCCCATGGGCCGGCTGCGTGCCACTGGGCTGGTCCCACACTTCCTGGACAAGCTGGCCGTGGCCGGAGTGCGCATCGACCCGGCCGCCTTCAGCGCCGCCGGCTTCGGTCCGTCGGCGCGCCGGGCCGCCGCGACGACCACCGGCCAGAAGTGACCGGCGCCGCCTGGCTGGGCATCGCCTTCGTGGTGGCCGGCCTGGCCGTGACCGGCTGGCTGGTCGCCGAGGCCGCCGGGGCGCGGTCCAGGTCGGTCGGGGCGATCCAGGAACGGCTAGCCATCTACACCCTGGTCCCCTCCGCGCCGGCGGCCACCGAGCCTGCCCGGGCCCACCGGGCCGAGGGACGCCGGGGACTGCTGGGAGCATTGCTGGCAGTGACGGGCCGGCTGATCCGCGGCACCGCGATGGAGGCCGAGCTCGCCTCCCGGCTCGACCAGGCCGCGGTGCCGCTGCAGCCGCCCGCCTGGGTCCTGGCGCACATCGCGGTGGCGTCGACGGCGGCGGTCCTGCTCGCGATGATCGGGCGGGCGAACCTCGCGGCCGGGGTGCTGGGCCTGTGCGTGGGAACCGTCGCCCCGCTGTGGGTGCTGCGGGTGCGGGCCGAGCACCGCAAGGCGGCCTTCGAGGCCCAGCTGGCGGACTCCCTGCAGCTGCTCGCGGGGAGCCTGCGCGCGGGGTACTCGGTGCCGCAGGCCATCGACGCCATCGTGCGCGAGGGCCAGGAACCGGTGTCCACCGAGTTCGGGCGGGCCCTGGTCGACGCCCGCCTGGGGGTCCCGCTGGAGGACGCCCTGGAGTCGGTGGCCCTGCGGATGGGCAGTCTGGACTTCACCTGGGTCGTGATGGCACTTCGGATCCAGCACGACGTGGGCGGCAACCTCGCGGAGATCATGTCCAACGTCGCGGCCACGCTGCGCGAGCGGGAGCGGCTGCGCAGGCAGGTGCGGGTGCTGTCTGCCGAAGGACGGCTGTCCGCTTGGATCCTGGGCCTGCTCCCCCTGGTCTTCGCCGGGTACCTGCTGCTCGTGCGCCCGACCTACCTGGAGCCGTTGTGGACCACGACGCTGGGCTGGCTGATGCTGGTCAGCGCTGCGGTCCTGTTCGCCGTCGGCATCGCGTGGCTTCGAGCCGTCGTCCGGGTGAAGTTCTGACATGGCCGCCCGCGCAGTCCGGCTCGCCCTGACCCGTCGCAGCGTAGGGGGGTGACCCGACGTGGACATCGCAGGCCTGATCGTGGGCATGCTGGCGGTGGTCGGCGCGGCCCTGATCGCCGTGGCCGCGTTCGGCGGGTTCAGTGGGGGGCACTCTCAGGTGGCCCGGTCACTGGCCGCCATGAGCTCGCTCGGCCAGCCGTCCAGGACCTCCCCGGCCAGCACCAGGGACGTGATCCCGCAGTGGGGGCAGCGCCTGGGCGCACCGGTCATGGACTGGCTCGCCGCCACCGCCCACCGGCTCTCCCCCGACGGCCAGCCGAACCGGATCCGCCGACGCCTGGACCTGGCCGGCAACCCCAGCGGCATGGACGTCGACCGGGTGCTGGCGTTGAAGATGGCCGGCCTGCTGATCGGCGCAGTGGTGGGCGCCGGGGTGCCCATCGTGGTCGGCGGCGGGCCGCTGGCCGCCCTGTCCGGCGCGCTGGTCGGGATGCTGGCCGGGTTCACCCTGCCCAACGTCGTGCTCTACCAGGTTGCCTACAACCGCACCGAGACCATGCGTGCGGACCTGCCGGACTCCCTGGACCTGCTCACGATCTCGGTGGAGGCGGGACTGTCGTTCGACGCCGCCCTGGCCGAGGTGGCCCGCAACACCACCGGCCCGCTGGCCGGTGAGTTCTTCCGGGTCTTGCAGGAGATGCAGATCGGGGTCGGCAGGGGGGCGGCGATCCGCTCGATGGGCGAGCGCACCGACCTGGCCGAGCTGCGCCAGTTCAGCACCGCCATGGTGCAGGCCGACACCCTGGGCATCCCGATCGCCGCGGTCCTTCGGGTCCAGGCACGCGAGATGCGCATCAAGCGCTCGCAGCGGGCCGAAGAGCAGGCCCAGAAGGTCCCGGTCAAGATCTTGTTCCCGTTGATCTTCTGCATCCTGCCGACGCTGTTCTTGTTCATCCTGGGCCCGGCCGTCATCACGGTCGCCAGGTCCCTGTTCCACCTGAGCTCCTGACCCGGCCGGCCCCGCCGCCGGTGACGGCGCCGCCCGCCATCGGCAACCGTCGCCTGGCCCCCACCACCGCCGGCCGCCCCGCAGGGCCCCGACACTGCCCCGGAGCGTTGTTTCATCACCGCGCCATGTGTGCGACCGTCATCGCGTGCACGTTCCCGAGTCCGTCGGCAACCCGCGGGGCACCGTCATCGTCGCTCGGGCCGCCGCGTTCGGACTGTGCGTCGGCCTGACGATCATCCGGGGAAGCTTCGGGGCGCACCTGGCGGTGCTCGGTGCCCTCCTGGCGATCGCGCTGACCGCCTCGCTGGTGACCTCACGGCGCCCGCTGCCGTGGACGCCCTACCTGGAGTCGTTCGCGGCCGCGGCGGTCGTCGCCTTCGCCACCCCGATGGACCCGATCGGCCTGCCGTACCTGCTGGCCCCCGCGCTCGAGGCCGGCCTGCTGTGGGGATTCGGCTCAGTGGTGACGACCGTGGCCCTGGCCGGGGTCGCCCTGACCGTCGGCCCGATCTTCGCCCCCGAGGCGATCAACGCCCGCGCCTACGGCTCCTTGGTCGCCCAGTGGATCGTCCTCGCACTGGCGACCGGGGCCGTGGCAGCCTGGGTGCGCCGGGTCCGGATCAACGCGGCCGCGCCGGACTCGGCGGCCGCCTCGTACGCGGCGGCCTACCGGCTGCTCTCGCAGCTGCGGGTGGTGTCCAGGCAGCTGTCCGGCGGCCTGGACGCCTACAGCCTGGGACACGCGATGCTCGAGGCGCTGCGCGGCGCCGTCCCCTACACCCGGGCCGCGGTCTTCGTCCGCTCCGAAGGAGGGCGGATGGTACCCCTTGCCTACACCGGGGTCAGCCGCGTCGACTGGATCCCCTCGCTCGATGACGACTCTGCCTGGGCCGAGGCGTGGACCGCCGGTCTGCCCAGGCGCCAGAACGGCATGTTCTCCGACGGGACGGGCGGCTATGCCGCGGTCCTGCCGCTGCGGGTCGGCGTGCGCATCGTCGGTCTGGTCGGGATCGAGCGGGTCGAGACCCCGTTCCCGGCCGAGCAGCTCGCCCAGGCCTCGGACCTGGTGGACGAGGCGGCCCTGCGGATCGAGACGGCGCTGCTGTTCTCCGACGTGCGCCAGATCGCGACGGCAGAAGAGCGGCGACGGCTGGCCCGGGAGATCCACGACGGGATAGCCCAGGAGCTGGCCTCGCTCGGCTACATGATGGACGACATGGCCTACCGGGCCAAAGACGATGCCCAGCGCGAGTCGCTGCAGTACCTGCGCGGCGAGCTGACCAGGATGATCTCCGAGCTGAGGCTGTCGATCTTCGACCTGCGCAGCGAGGTCCTGGCCACCAACGGGCTGGGGGCGGCCCTGTCCGACCACGTTCGCACGGTCGGGGCCACCTCGGACCTGACCGTCCACCTGGAGCTGGACGAGTCGCCGCAGCGGCTGCGGACCGAGGCCGAGGGAGAGCTGCTGCGCATCGCCCAGGAGGCGGTCACCAACGTGCGCAAGCACGCCGGGGCGCACAACCTGTGGGTGACGGTGCGTACGGCGCCGCCCAGCGCCCTGCTACGGATCGAGGACGATGGGCTCGGGTTGGGGGCCGGACGTGCCGACAGTTACGGAATGGAGATCATGCGTGAGCGTGCCGACCGCCTCGGGGCGGCACTGACTGTGAGCCCGCGAGAAGGCGGCGGTACGGTCGTCGAGGTAGCGCTGGGCACCCTGAGCTCGGGCCCGTCGCGGCCCGGTCCGACGGAGGGAGGTGCGCGTGTCCACGACGGTGCTGCTCGTTGACGACCACGAGCTGATCCGCCAGGGGCTGCGCCGGGCGTTCGAGCGCTCGGCGGACTTCGAGGTGGTCGGCGAGGCGGACAGCATCGCCGACGGCTTCCGCAAGCTCGAGACCCTGGTTCCCGACGTCGTCGTGATCGACATGCGCCTTCCCGACGGCAGTGGGCTCGACCTGGTCAAGGAGGCCCGGCGCCGGCGCGCCGACCTCGGCATCGTGGTGCTCACGATGTACGCCGGCGACGAGCAGCTGTTCGGCGCGCTGGACGCGGGTGCCTCGGCGTTCGTGCCGAAGGACACCCCGACCGACTACGTGCTCTCGGCGGCCCGGCACGCAGCGGCCTCCCCGGGCACGTTCACCGCACGCGACCTCGCCGAGGCGATGAAGCGCCGGATGACCCCCACCGGGCCCCAGCTGTCCCCGCGAGAGAAAGAGGTCCTGGCCCTGCTCGCCGACGGCCTGGGAGTCGCGGCGATCTCCCGCCGCCTCTACATCAGCGAGTCAACGGCCAAGACCCACATCTCCAAGCTCTACGAGAAGCTGGGCGCGGCCAACCGGGCCCAGGCGATCATGTCGGCGCTGCGGCTGGGGCTGATCCGCCAGGACGGCCCGCAGCCCACCGTCTAAAAAGCAGCGATGATGGCCCGGTGCAGCACCTGCTGAGCCGGCTCGTGTCGGTCCGCCGCGGGCAGGCGCCCGAGGGCGCCAGCGCGGTGGAGTATGCGCTGATCCTGGTCGGCATCGCGCTCGGGTCGATCGTCTTGATCGTCGTCATGGTCCGGGTCGCGCAGTCCTCCTACGACCGCACCTGCCAGCAGGTCGGCACGGTGGGCGCCTCCACCGCCCCGGCAGCCTGTGGATAACTGACCTCCCTATCATCCGTTCGGCCTAACGGGACTGGCCGCGCGGGTGATGGTGGCGGGTCACCGGCGCGAGGGACGCTGGACCGTGCGAACGGCACCTGTTCGTCCATGCCCCGTCGATGCCGCTCCAAGCCCCGTCCATGCCGAATGAGAGGGCCACCCAGATGTTGGCTGCGCTTCGCCGAGGCTCGGCTCGCCGCTCCTCGCGGCTCGCGGACGACGGCGCCTCGGCTGTGGAGTACGCCCTACTCGTCGCGGCCATCGCCGCAGTGATCGCCGCGCTGGTCTTCGCACTCGGCAGCTACGTCCGTGGCGCGTTCCAGACCAGCTGCGACAACATCGCCAACACCGGGGTCAAGGCCGCCGACACCTCGGCGTCCTGCGGGAACACCGGGCACTAGCTCAACAGCCGCTCGAACTGCTCGCTGGTGCGTTCCCAGCGCCACTGCTCCTCGACCCAGGCCCGGCCGCGGGCGCCCATGTCCCGGGCGAGGGTTTCGTCGGCGAGCAGTCCGGCGACCCGGTCGGCCACGGTGGCCGGGTCAGCGCCGGGCACGACGTGGCCGGTGTGCCCGTCCAGGACAGCATCGGGCGCGCCGCCGGAGTCACCTGCCACCACCGCGAGCCCGGAGGCCGAGGCCTCCAGGTAGACGATCCCGAGGCCCTCGACGTCCAGCCCGCGGTTGCGGGTGCGGCACGGCATCGCGAACACGTCGCCTGCGGCGTAGTGCGCCGGTAGCTGCGCCCACGGCACCGCACCGGTCATGACCACGTGCTCACCCAGGTGCAGCTCGTCCACCAGCTGCTCGAGCTGGCGCCGGTAAGGGCCGTCGCCGACGATCAGCAGCGCAGCGCCGCTGACCCTGCTGCGGATCGCCGGCAGGGCCCGGAGCAGGACGTCCTGGCCTTTGCGGGGCATCAGCCGGGACACGCACACGACCACCTTGCGGTCGCCCAGACCGTGCCGCTCGCGGACCGCGCTGCCGTCGACGTCCGGGTGGAAGAAGGTGTCGTCGACCCCTGGGGTCAGCTGCGCCATCCGGGCCGCTGCGGCCGGGGTGAGCGCCGCCGCGATCCGCGCCCCGGTGTAGGCACCGAGATAGGTCACCACGTCGACGCCCTCGCCGATTCGGCGCAGGAGTGGGCTGCCCCCCGGCATGCCGGCCCAGCCCGCCTCGTGGCCGTGGGTCAGCGCGATGATCCGCCGGGCGCCCGCCTCGCGCAGCCGCGGCCCGAGCAGCCCCAGCGGCGCGGCGGCGCCGAAGACCACCGAGTCACAGTCGTAGGCCCGCATCAGCTGCACGCACCGCTGGGCGACGTCCCGGGTGGGCAGCAGCACCGACCGGCGGTACCGGACGATCGGGTACGGCTGGACCCGGTCGTGCTCCCAGGTGTCGCCCCAGCTGGACGTGTACACGACGACGGAGCCGGCCGGTCGGCGCCGGACCAGCTGCTCCACGAAGGTCTGGATCCCCCCCAGGCGCGGCGGGAAGTCGTTGGTGACCACCAGGGTCCGGCTCGTCACGCGGCAAGCACCGTGAGGTCCTGGCGCCAGGCTGCCGTCCACCAGGCCAGGGAACGCCCCGTCACCCGAGTCAGGGCCGCATCCACGTCCTGGCGCTCACTGCCGGTCCCCGCCGCAGTCGCCCGGTACACCGCGACCAGGGCGCCCTGCCCGTCCGTCCAGGCGATCAGGGTGCACAGCAGCCATGCCCCTGCGTAAGCCTGGGCCTGCACGCCGGCGACCGCCGCCGGGCCGAAAGCAGCGTCGTCGGGCAGCGCCGGCGGCGGACCCTGCGCGCGGACCCGGGCCAGCAGCACCGCCGCGGCCTGGCCGACCGGGATCGCGGACTGCAAGAACCCGACATAGTCGGCGAAGCCCTCCTTCAGCCACTGCGGGCTCGCCCGGTCAGCTCCGGCCGCGGTCGCCAGGTGCGTCACCTCATGGCTGATCAGCACCTGCCGCCCGGCGGGGTCAAGGCTCAGGTAGGCCGCGACGTCGACGTAGACCCGGTCCGCGGTGGCCAGTGCCACCAGGTCGCCGACGCCGGCCGGCGTGCGGCCGGTCAGCGCTGCCAGCTCTCCCGCCCCGGCGACGGCTACCAGAACCGGGACCCGCCGCCACCGGGTCCCCCACACGGCGCTGACCTCCCGGGCAGCCTGGTCGCCAGATGCCCGCAGGTCCACGGCAGTGGCCACCGACACGACCTCGGACTGCGCCCCGGCCGCCCAGTGCGCCAGGCCGAGGTCCCATGGCAGGGCCGCACCGACGGGAACGTCGGACACGACCCGCCAGCCCCCCGACCAGGCAAGGACGATGCGCCGACGGGCGGTCACATCGGTGGGGTCAGCGGGCAGCCGGTAGTGCAGCACCGCGGTGACGGTTCGCTGGGCGCCCGACGGGCCGGCCTGGCTGGTCTCGATCACATACGTCCACACGGTCAGGGGAAGCGCCGCGACGCGGGAGGTCAGCGCTCGGACCCCTGCCGTGGCGCCGGGGGCCTGCGTCGCCGCCACGGCGCCGCCATCATGCGCGAGCACCGCCTGTCCGCGCCGCGCCAGGGCCGCCTCCACCGTGGGTGATGGCACCGTGGGTGATGGCACCGTGGGTGATGGCACCGTGCGCGAAGACACCGTGCGCGATGACACCTCGTCGGCGGCCGGTACGACCTGGGACGTCGCAGCCGTAGCCACGCAGCCGGTCATCAGCAGCATGGACAACGCAGCGCCCATCGCTGGCGCCCGCACGGCGCCGGCGATCTCAGTACGGGCGCGCAGCACCCGAGAAGGGCATCGAGTCCAGCGGTGCCACGCCGACCCCGGAGCTGGGGTTGGCCGCGTGCACGACCATCCCTCCGCCGATGTAGATGCCGACGTGATGGATGGGCCAGTAGAAGAAGACGAGGTCACCGGGCTGCAGCTGGCTGCGTGAGATCTGGCGGCTGCCGTAGAACTGGGCCGCGGCCGAGTGCGGCAGGTAGATCCCCACCGACCCGTATGCCCGCATCGTCAGTCCCGAGCAGTCCCACGCGTACATTCCGCTGGCGCCGTAGACGTAGGCGTCTCCGACGTGCGACATCGCGAAGGCCACCACGCGCGCGCCGATGCCGCTGCCGCTGCCGCCGTAGTTCCAGTGCCCCCCGCCGCGGCTCACTCGTTGCGTGTCGCCCTGGCGTTGCGCCTGCGCCCTGGCTGCGGCGGCGGCCTGGGCGGCCAGGATCTGGGCACGCTGGGCTGCTGACAGCGAGTTGAACAGGGCCTGCACCGCGTGCTGGCGGGCGGCCACGTCGTAGTAGGCCCTGGCCGCGCTGTTGCGCAGCGCCTGGATCTGGCCCAGCTCCTGGGCCGCGACGAGCTTGTCCTCCGCCAGCCGGTTCTGGGCGCCCGCCACGGTGCGAAGCACCTCACCCTGGTGCCGGCTCAGCCCGTCAAGGGCGGACGCCTGGTTGAGGAACTGCGTGGGGTTGTCCGCGAGCAGCAGCTGAAGGGTCTGGTCGACACCGCCGGAGCGATAAGCCGCAGACGCGAGGCGGCCGACCGACATCTGGGCCGCGGCCAGCGCGGCCTCGGACTTGCGCATCCTGGCGTTGGTCCGGTCCAGAACTTTCCGGGCCGCTGCGACAGCCACCTGGTCGCTGTTGAACGTCTCCTGGGCCAGCTCGGCCTGGACGTTCAGCGCGTCCATCTGCTTTTGCACCTGCGCCAACGTCGGCGCCGGCTGTGCGGTGCCCACACCGGGCAACAGCCCGACGGCGACGACAGCGGCACAGACAACGGCGAGGGCGGCGCGGGTCGAGCGGGTTCGGTGGGTCGCCACGGAGGCGGCACTCCTTGTCTTCCTCGGCCGCCTGCCGGGTTAGCTGTCGGGTTCGGACGGGGAAGTTCGCCCTACCGCACGGCCAGGTCCAGACCCGTACGGATTCACCCCAGGGAACGTGGGTCCCCGGCTCCGTCCGGCCGCACGCTGATGGCCTCAAGACCATCCGACACGCGACCCGAACAGATTAAGCGGAGGTGTTGGCCGCCGACCCGTGTGACCGACGTTCTGCCTTCACCTGGCAGGTACCCTAACGAAAAGGTCACTGCCGAGGCAATTCAACCCGCCGACTTCATCGGGTCACCATCTGTTAACGCTGCGTTACCGCCTCTGCGTCCCGGAGTACGTTGCGGCGCCACCAGACGAAGCGGCGGCACCAGCCCAGAGGCAGCCAGCACCGCCAGGGCTGCCCGCTCCTGCTGGTCGAACTCCACGCCCGTGACCCCGTCCGGCGCCGAGCCGAGCAGGTAAGTCACGACGCAGTCGCCGCAGGCCAGGGGTCTGACCTGGCAGGTGTCACAGTCGATGTGCATGAGGTCTTCGCTGTCAGTCTCCACGTCCAGCAGGCTAGGACGGGCCACCGACAACCCGGGCTCGCCGTCACGCCCGGTCCAGCCGCCGTAGCAGGACGGCGGAGGGGACCGCTCTGGCTCCGGCGGCCCTGGCCGCCTCAGCCACCTCCCGATCGCTGGAGACCACCACCACCGGCCGACCTGTCGGTTCAGCCTGCACCAGTCGCTCGATGAGCTCGTCTGCGCTCTGGCCCTGAGGGCTGAACAGCACCCGTACCCCCCGCGGTGTGGTCTGGATGACGCGCGCCGGAAGACTCGTGCCATCGAAGACGCAGGTGACTTCCGCGCCGGTGCGCCCGGCCAGCGCCGCCAACCCCGTGACCAGCCGGTTGCGCTGGGCAGCCAGCGACACTGTGCCGTAGCCGGACTTGGTCACGTTGTACCCGTCCACGACCAGATGCACCTGCGCAAGCTCGAGCAGCCGGTCGAGCATGGCCGGGTCATCGGGCGCCAGGGCGCGGGCGGCCAGGTCGTCCACGCCCACCGGGTCAGGAGCAAGGGCCCCGTCGCCGGTGAGGAAGTCAGCCGGACGGGTGCCCGCATCGGGTAGCGGCGGCAACGCGAGCTCACGCCTGAGCCCGTTGGCCGCCCCGACCACTGTGTCGAGCAGCAGGCGCAGGCGGACGCTGTCAGCCTGGCGACCCTCCCGGGTGGCTCGGCGCGCGGCATCCAGGCCTGACTCGGCCTCCGCCAGTCGCCCGCGCAGCCGGCGCCCTTCGGCCTGAGCGGTCTGGGTCGCCTCGCGTGCCTCACGCACGGTCAGTTCCGCCTCGGCCATCACCTGGGAGCTCTCGGCCCGCAGGGCCCGCATCTGGGCCTGAACCTCGCGCAGGGCTCGGCGCAGCTGCTCCCCGACCGCGGCCTGGGCGGCCGCCTCGCTCTTGAGGCGGGCAACATCGTCTCGGGCCTGCAGCCTCGCCGCGTGCAGCTCCTCGCGCAGTCGGGCGACCTCGTCCTTCGCCTGCTCGTGACCGGCGCGCTCATCGTCGGCGACGGCCTCGGCAGCGGCGTCGCGAACGAGGGTCTGCCATCCTGGCGGGCGCAGGATGTATGCGAGCGCGGCGCGATCGACCGGGTGGGCCGCCGGCAGCGGCTCAGCCGCGTCGACCAGCCGGGACAGCTCAGGCTGTTCGGCTCGGACCCAGGTGGCCACCCGCTGGCGAAAGCCCTGGTCGCTGTCCAGTGCTGCGGCCAGCGCCGTCGCACCGCTGCGGGCGCGCTTGGTCGGGGTGAACCGGGCCACCGCCTTCAGGACCGGCGGCACCTGTTCGGCCGTCAACGTGCCCAAGGTCGCCGCAGCCCATCCGACGACTTTGTGACGCACCCTGGAAGGCAGTGCGACCGGGACTGCCGCCGGCTCGTCCGAGCTCACGCCGTCAGCCAGGCTCGCTGGTCGGACCCCCGGCGTCGGGCCGGGCGACGAGCTCGACGGAGTCGACCGCCGAGCACCAACGGCAGCGCACCTGCTCCACCTGGGCCGAGAGCACCTCGGTCTCCTCCACCGTCGGGTCACCGGCAAGGTCAAGGTGCAAGAACTCGCGCACCCGACTCGAGCGGGTGACGTCGAACCGAGTCAGGTTGCCGCACTGAGCGCACCGCCAACGGGTCTGCGCGTTCGGGAGCGGGACTGTCACGAGGTCTCCTCAAAGGATGGCCGGTGGGGCGCGCTGTCAGCCGGGCGGTCCGGTAGTGCGACGCAAGGCTAATCGCTGACGGCTGCCTGCCCCCGCTGACCCATCCGAGACGTGCGCCGCTCCGAACAGCCTGCGCTAACCCATTCGGCCGGCGGGCAGCTGCCCGCCGGACCCCGAGCGAAGGAAGCGGCTATGGAAACCTCCAGCACCAGGCGTAGGGGCCCCACGGCCCTGCGCCGCACCAGGTCAGCGCGGCGCTCGGCCGCGTTCGTCGCGGCCGGCGCTGTGCTCGCCACCGCCGGGGCCGCGGCCCTCGGGCCGGTCTCCGCCGAGGCCTCGAGCCACCGCGAGGCTCCGCTGATCGCCGGCGCACCGCGGTACGACAACACCGACGTGTACGCCTTCGTCAGCCCTGACAAGCCGAACACCACGACGCTGATCGCCAACTGGATCCCGTTCGAGGCGCCCTCGGGCGGCCCGAACTTCTACCAGTTCGCCCCGGACGCGCTGTATGACATCAACATCGACAACGCCGGCGACGCCAAGGCGCACATCACCTTCAGGTGGGTCTTCTCGACCACCTACCAGAACAGGAGCACGTTCCTGTACAACACGGGGCCGGTCAACAGCCTGACCGACCCGAACCTGAACGTGCGGCAGTCGTACAAGCTGTACAAGATCGCCGGCGGTCACACGACCCTGCTCACCACCGGGATGGTGGCCCCGTCGGACGTGGGTGCGGCGTCGATGCCGAACTATGCGGCCCTGCGTCAGGCGGCGATCGTCACCGCCAAGGACGGGGCGGCCCCGATCACCTCGTTCGCAGGGCAGGCCGACGATCCGTTCTTCGCGGACCTGCGTGTGTTCGACCTGCTCTACGGAGGAAACCTCTCCGAGGTCGGCCATGACAGCCTCAAGGGCTACAACGTCAACAGCGTCGCCCTTCAGATCCCCTCGTCCGACATCACCTCCGGCACCGACCCGGTGGTGGGCGTCTGGTCGGCGACCTGGCGCAAGACCGCCAGCGGCACGTACGTGCAGGTCTCCCGGCTGGGCAACCCACTGGTCAACGAAGTGGTGATCGGGCTGAAAGACAAGGACAAGTTCAACGCGTCGGTGCCCGCCAATGACGGGCAGTTCCTGTCCTACGTCACCGACCCGGGCCTGCCCAAGGTGATCCAGGCGGTCTACGGGATCAAGGCTCCGGCCACGCCCCGCAACGACCTGGTGTCGGTCTTCCTCACCGGAGTCAAGGGCCTGAACCAGCCAGCCGTGCTCAAAGCGCCAGGGGAGGAGCTGCGGCTGAACACCTCGATCATGCCGACGGCGACGCCCAACAGGCTCGGCGTCCTGGCCGGTGACAAGGCCGGGTTCCCGAACGGGAGAAGGCTCACCGACGACGTGCTCGACATCGCCCTGCAGGCGGTCGAGGGGGCACTGGTTGGTTCCCCGAACACCCTCGGGGACGGGGTCAACGCCAACGACGTCGCGTTCGCGGCGCAGTTCCCGTATCTGGCCCTCCCGCACACCGGCTCGGTCGCGTCTGCGGCAACGGTGTCCGGCGCCGGGCTCACCGCTTTGACCGGCGGCGGGAACGGCAGCACCGACGGGACCTCGGCCCCGATCGGGTCGCTGGTCGCCCTCGGGGTGGGCCTGCTCACCATGGGCGTCGCCACGGTGGCCTTGCGCCGCTCGCGGCGCCGCCCGGCGAGCACGGTCCCGGCCGCCTGACCAACCGCGGACCGGTCGTTCGCGGGAGCGGGTCCGCCCACCCCGCGAACGACCGGCACAGCCGATGCCAACCCCGCCATGACCGCCCATCTGTCACCTCAGGGAGTCCCGATGCGCCTGACCCCGGCACCCGTGGCGATGTTCGCCGTCGCTGGCACTTTGGTCCTGACCGGTTCGTACGGCCTGGCCCGCGATCGGGTCGCCGCCACGGCGCAGGACCAGGTCCTGGCTTCGTCGGCGGGCGCCGCAGTCGCCGCACCGACCCTGGCCGGAACGATCCAGACCCTGCAGACCCACCTGGGCCTTCAACCCGCCGACGAGCGCAGCTGGGCAAGCCTGGGGCTGGCGTACGTCGAACAGGCCCGAGTAGGCCTGGACCCGTCCTACTACCCCAAGGCGCAGGCCGCCTTGGACCATGCGCTGGCGCTGGCCCCGGCTGACGACGGTGCCCACGCGGGGCTGGCGGCCCTGGACTCCGCGCGCCACAACTTCGCCTCCGCACTGGCCGAGGCCGACCGCGCACTGGCGGTCAACCCGTACTCCGCCCAGGGGCTGGCCATCCGCATCGACGCGCTCACCGAGCTCGGCCGATACCCCGAAGCCCTCGCCGCGGCCCACACCGCCGACCTGCGCACCCCTGGCGTGCCGATCTTCACCCGCCTGTCCTACCAGCTCGAGCTACGCGGTGACGTCCGCGGCGCCGTCGCATTGATGCGCCGCGCGCTTCAGGCCGCCAGCGCCGCCAGCGACATCGCCTTCGTACAGACCCACCTGGGCGACCTGGCCCGTGACAGCGGCGACCTGACCCAGGCGAGCGTCGACTATGCCGCGGCGCTGGCAGCGGACCCGACGACAGTTGCCGCGACCGCTGGACAGGCCCGAGTTGCGTCGCTGCGCGGGCAGCAGTCGGCCTCGGTAGCCCTGTGGGCCGACGTCGTCCGTCGGGCTCCCCTGCCGGAGTACCTGGTGGAGTTCGGAGACCTGCTGACCTCGCTGGGGAGTACCGCCCGGGCGAGCCAGCAGTACGCGGTCGTCCTGGCATCAGCAGCCCTGGCCAGGGCCAACGGCGTCCAGACCGACCTGGAGATCGCGAACTTCGAGTCCGACCACGGCGACCCGACGGCCGCACTGGCAGCAGCCAAGGCCGAGTGGGACCGCCGGCACAGCGTCCTGGTGGCCGACGCCTACGCGTGGGCCCTGCACGCGGCGGGGCAGGACAAGCGGGCGTTGACGATGTCCAGGTTCGCCGTCAGCCTGGGAACCGCTGATGCACGGCTGCTCCTGCACGCCGCGGTGATCGAGCAGGACGTGGGCCTGCTCCCGGCGGCGCGGGCCCACCTGGCCGCCGCAATGAAGCTCGGCGGCATGCTCGACCTGCTGCAGCACCAGCTCGCCGAGCGCACATGGCGCGAGCTCGCGGTCGCAGCTGGCCGGGGGCGGTAGTGGCGCCGCGGGCGCTACGTCGCGCAAGTGTCGTCGCGGGGCTCGCGGCTGCCTTCATCGCGGTGCCTGCAGTCGCCGCGTGGGCGCACCCGCTCGGCAACTTCACCGAGAACCGGGCCGACGCCATCGTCGTGGGCTTGCGCTCGATCCAGGTCGAGCACGTGCTTGACCTCGCGGAGATCCCGACGCTCCAGGCCCGACCCGACATGGACACCAACGGCGACGGGACCGTGAGCCCGGGCGAGCTGGCCAGCTTCTCGGCCCGCACCTGTCAGGCGTCCGCTGCGACGCTCACGCTGGCCGTGGACGGGCACGCGTTGGCACTGAGGGTCGCGTCGACACGCGGGCGATTGATCGCCGGGCAGGCAGGCCTGTTCACGCTGAGGCTGGAGTGCGCGTTCTCGGCATCGACCCGGGCCGAGCCCACGGCCCAGCAGCTGACCTTCCAGGACAGCGACCGGCCCGGGACCGTCGGGTGGCGCGAGGTCACGGTGCAGGGCGACGGGACCACCTTGGGCAGCACCACTGCGCCCGGGACCAGCCCGAGCCACGACCTGCGCGCTTACCCCACAGATGCGTTGGCTTCCCCGTCTGACGTCTCCAGCGCGACGGCCAGCTACCGACTGGGCGGCCCCGCGCTAGTCCGCGGCAGTGCCACGGTCCTTGCGGCGACCGCCATCTTGCCGGGAGGGGTGGACACGCTGACTGGTTGGCTCAGCTCTGCGGCAGCCGGGGCGAGCGGGGTCTGGGCGTTCACCTTGGCGGTGCTTCTCGCCTTCGGGGTCGGCGCCGCCCACGCACTCGCGCCGGGCCACGGCAAGTCGATCATGGCCTTCTACCTGGCCGGGCGCGCGGAGCGGTCGCTTCGTGCGGCCACCCAGGTCGCGGTGACTGTGACCGCCACCCACACGTTCGGGGTCCTCGCCCTGGGACTACTGATCGGCGGGTTCGCCACCGTCACTCCCGCCAACCTCTACCCGTGGCTGACCACGCTGTCCGGAGTCCTGGTCGTGGGAGTGGGACTCACCTTGGTACGCCTGTGCGTTCGCACCCGCCGGCTGACCGGGCAGACCGCCGGCAGTGCCGGCCGACGCGATCTCGGCGACGACCATGACCATCGGCGCCACCATGTGCGTCCGCACGGCCATCCGCATGGCCATCCGCACGGCCATCCGCACGGCCATCCCCACGAAGACATGCACGACCACGCGCACGAAGAAGCACACAGCCATGCGCACAGACCCGGCGCGTTCGACCAGGCTCGGCCCGAGCTCGCCGCGCCAGTGTCGGTCATGTTGGCCGAGCGCGAGGTCCGCAGCGAGGCGGCCCACGCCCACCCTGAGGGCAACGGGTCAGGTCCCCGTTCGCCTGGCTCCGGGCGGCGCGGCCTCGTCGCGATCGGCATCGCCGGTGGCCTGGTCCCGAGCCCGTCGGCTCTGGTGGTGCTCCTGGGCTCCGCGGCCCTGGGACGGGCGTGGTTCGGGGTCCTGCTCGTACTCGCCTTCGGCGCCGGGATGGCCACGACTCTGGCCTGCGCAGGCTTGGTCGCGCACCAGGCAGCAAGCGGACTCGGAAGGCTGGCCGAGGCGGGGCGCCACCCCTGGCTGACCCGGGCGGCCACGGTCATGCCTGCGCTGACGGCAGCGGCTGTTATCGCGGTCGGGGCATCGCTGGCAGTGCGGGGGCTGCTGTCGGTCTGACGCTCAGCCGCCCAGCGACCCCAACTCGCAGGGCCGGGCGCCGGGCGCCGGGCATCCGGAGCGCCTCCCCCGCGCTGTCGGTGACGTTACCTACCGTCGACCCATGACGTCTCAGGTGGCCACCGTGCCCCTGGACGGCTCGTCGCAGCCGGCCACGGGCACGGGCGCTCGTCAGGGCAGCTTCGACGAGCTGGGCACCCCGCTACGCGAGGTGGTGTTCGTCGTCGTCGACCTGGAGACCACCGGGGGCTCCCCCGCCGACTGCGCGATCACTGAGATCGGCGCGGTCAAGGTTTCCGGGGGCCAGGTCCTCGGCGAGTTCCAGACTCTGGTCAACCCCGGCTCAACGATCCCAGCGTTCATCCAGGTTCTTACCGGGATCACGGACACGATGGTGGCCGGGTCGCCGACGATCGCCTCGACCCTGCCCCGGTTCCTGGAGTTCGCCCGGGGTGCGGTCCTGGTTGCTCACAACGCACCGTTCGACATCGGGTTCCTCAAGTCGGCAGCGGCCAGCACCGGATACCCGTGGCCCATGTTCGGGGTGCTCGACACCGCTCGGCTGGCCCGCCAGGTGGTCCTGCGCGACGAGGCTCCCGACTGCAAGCTCGGCACGCTGGCTCGGCTCTTTCGATCCACGACCACGCCGAACCATCGGGCGCTTCAGGACGCACGTGCGACCGTCGACGTGCTGCACGGCCTCATCGAGCGGGTCGGCACCCAAGGTGTGGACACTCTCGAGGAGCTCACCACCTACTCCTCCCGCGTCTCCCCCGAGCAGCGCCGCAAGCGCCACCTCGCCGACGCGGTGCCGCACGGCCCGGGGGTCTATCTGTTCGAGGACGCCCAAGGCCGGGTCCTGTACGTGGGCAAGTCCAAGGACCTCAGGACGCGCGTGCGGTCGTACTTCACCGCAAGTGAGATGCGGACCCGGATGGGCGAGATGGTCCGCCTCGCCGAACGGGTCAGGCCGGTCCCGTGCCCGACGCTGCTCGAGGCCGAGGTCCGCGAGCTGCGGCTGATCGCAACGCACAAACCGCGCTACAACCGGCGCTCGCGCTTCCCCGAGCGGGTGGTCTGGCTCAAGCTCACAGTGGAGCCGTTCCCCCGGCTGTCGATCGTGCGCGAAGTCAAGGACGACCAGGCCGCCTACCTCGGGCCCTTCGGCTCCCGACGGGCAGCTGAGGCGGCGATGGCCGCTGTCCATGAGGCGGTGCCCCTTCGCCAGTGCGCCGGGCGCCTGTCGCCGACCGGTTCGGGAAGCGCATGCGCCCTGTATGGCATGGGCAGATGCGGGGCCCCCTGCGAAGGTCATGAGTCGGTGACTGCGTATGCGGTGCACGCCGACACAGTCCGGGCCACGATCGCCGGGCTCAGCCGCGAGGTGGTCGCGGACCTGGAGGCGCGCATCGACACCCTGGCCGGAGCCCAGCGGTTCGAGGACGCCGCTGTCCATCGAGACCGGCTGTCGGCACTGGTGCTGACCACCGCCAGGATGCACCGGCTCAGCGGGCTCAGCGTCGTCCCCGAGCTGGTCGCCGCCCGCCGTTCGGCCGACCTGGGCTGGGAGATCGCGGTCGTCCGTCACGGCCGGCTGGCCGGAAGCGACGTGGTGCCCCGCGGCATCGCCCCGCTGCCCTGCGTCGAAGCGCTGGTTGCGACCTGCGAACGAGTCAGGCCAGGACCCGGACCGACGCCGGCCGCATCCGCGGCCGAGAGCGAGGTGATCCTGCGATGGCTGGAACAGCCCGGCACGCGGGTCGTGGCGGTGGAGGGGACCTGGGCCTCGCCGGCCCGAAGCCTGGCTGCCGTGCGTGAACGGTTCACCGGGCTGGCCTCGTACTCGTCGCGAGCCGAGCGCCCGGACACCGACCGCCGTCGCCTGCGACCGATCCGCTGAGCTCGGTCGGGCCCAAGCTCGGCCGAGGCCACGCTGCGGTGATCGCCGGCTCGGCGACGGCCCTGCCGCGCGCAGCGCGAGGGGTGCGGGGTTTGCCCTCCCAGCAGGTCAACCCGCGCGCACGTAGGATCCAGGGGTGATCACTGCCATCGTGCTCATCAACACCGAGGTTGACCGGATCCCTGAGGTGGCCCAGGCCATCGCAGATCTGGCGGGGGTGAGCGAGGTCTACTCGGTCACCGGAGACTCTGACCTCATCGCCATGGTCAGGGTGCGCGAGCACGACGAGCTGGCCCAGGTGATCGCCGGCACGCTGAACAAGGTTCCAGGAGTGCTTGCCACCCAGACGCACATCGCGTTCCAGGCTTACAGCCGCCACGATCTGGAGGCCGCTTTCGCCCTCGGTCTGGACGGCGCCTGAGTCAAGTCCGGTGTCGGGACGGCCGACCATCGATGCATGGGCGATGCTCGTTGCGGCTGTGGGGCCACAGTGCTGCGTGGCGCGCTGGCGTGCAGCCTGTGCCACCGCCCGGTTGCGGAGGCTGTGCCCGCGGGAGCGGTCGGACCGGACGTCTCGGCCGCGCCGACCGCAGTCGGCCCCAACGGATTCCTGCCGGCACCGCCGGCGCTGACCCTGCGCCATGACGAGCGAGTGTTCTCACGCGTCCAGTCCGGCCCGACCTCTTTCGGGTGGACCGGTCGCCTGGTGCTGACGGCGGCTGCTGCGATCCCGATCCTGTTCGTGTGGTTCATGAGCGGAGGTGGGTGGCTGAACGCGGTCCTGTCCCTTCCGGTGCTGGTTCTGCCCCTGTGGGTCATCCGGGAGAGCTGGCGCCGCGGACGAGTTCGCTGACCCAGCGCGCCAAGCGAGCTGACCGCAGCTGCCCTGAGCACACGCCCGGGACGAACCTGCCTAGTTCGTAATCTGCCCGCGGGAACTGCGTCTGGATCGTGGTTCCGTTTCGTGAGCTGGCATGCGCCGGCGAATGGGCCGCGACGGATCAGGATCAGCGGTCGGGCGAACCCTGGGCTGGCTAGCGCTTGGCGATGAGCGCGTGGAGGTCGAGTTCCACGTCGTGGCCTTCCACGGTGACCACGACGCGAGGGTGGGTTCCTACGGCGTCGAGATATCCGGCGAACGTCGACAGGAGCATGTCGGACTGTGACTCCAGTCGGGAGACGCTCGACTGCGGCGCCCCCAGTCTGGATGCGACTGCCTCCTGGGTGAGGGCTGCCGCCCGGCGGACTGCGGCCAGACTGCTCGCGTAGCGACGATCCTGGCGATCCATCTCGGCCCTGATAGCGGCGACGTCTGCTGCCACCCCCGGGTCAGTTAGGGCCCGATCGACGAGTTCCTGGCCTCGATTGGTGATCTTCCTGCTCATGGGCTCCTCGGTTTCTGCTATCCACTCGTCGATGGCCGCGTCGGCACGGCGCCCCGCTCCGTCGTAGAAGACGTCGCCCATCTTGGCCTTGTTGACCCCAAGCGCCACGACCACCACCGCGTCGTGCTCGGGAGGGACCCGACGATCAGGCGCACGGCGATACCGGGTTCGTTGGGGTGGCTCACCCGCCAGAGCGGGTGCGTGCTGAACCGAACGACGCGACGCAGGGTCGGCGTCTCCTCGAACGGTTCGGACCTCAGGTCCTGCAGGTACTGGATCTGTGGAAAAGTCAGCCTGAAGACCCGCGCGTTAGTCGGATCTGGACGAGCCTCGGCCAGCGCCTGGACATGTGACCACCACCTGTCGAACTCCCCCGTCCAGTCGACGATCACTTGGCAGCTATAACACTGATGCACTATGACGGCGGTGCTATCGACGCCTTGACATCAGGGGTCGCCGGCTGGAGAAGCACGCACCCCGAACCAACCTCACACATTGCTAGTCTGAGCTCTCCCCCCTCGAGGAGAGCCTGGTCAGCCGTTCTGCTCGTGCAGGGCGCTGAGGCAGCCAAGCAACCTGCGAACGGCCGGTCCCCCGGACGGGCGATGATCAACGAGCGCCGGCGGTCGCGGCGACCCAGCGCTCCAGCGTCGCGGCGGCGGCGCCGGAGTCCACGGCGCCGGCCGCGGCGGACAAACCGGCGGCCAGGCCGTCCTCCAGGGGGGCGTCATCGGCCGCCAGGGCCACCAGAGCCGCAGCGGCGTTCAGCAGTACAGCGTCGCGGACCGGTCCGCCGGCCCCCTGGAGGACCTGGCGGACGACGCCGGCGTTGAAGACCGCATCCCCACCACGCAGCGCGGCGGGGTCGCTGACCTGCAGTCCGAGGCGGGACGGATCCACCGTCTCGCGGTCGACTCCACCAGTGCGCACCCGCCAGACCGTCGATGTCGTGCACGTCGTCAGCTCATCGAGCCCGTCGTCGCCGCGCACGACCAACGCGGAGACCCCACGGCGGGCGAAGACCTCAGCCATCACCGGAGCCATCCGCAGGTCTGCGCACCCGATCGCCTGTGCCCCCGGCTGGGCCGGGTTGGTCAGCGGCCCGAGAAAGTTGAAGGCGGTGGCCACACCGAGCTCGCGACGGGTCAGCGCGGCGTGGCGCATAGCCGGGTGGAACACCTGCGCGAAGCAGAACGTGATACCCGCCTCGACCGCGACATCGGCGACCTGCTGCGGGGTCAGCGTCAACCGGACGCCGAGCTCCTCCAGGACGTCCGCAGCCCCGCACGAGGACGAGGCGGAGCGATTGCCGTGCTTGACCACCCGGGCGCCCGTTCCAGCCACGACGAGGGCGGCCATGGTGGAGATGTTCACCGTGTTGGCCCGGTCACCGCCGGTTCCCACGACGTCGACTGTCGGGCCCGGCACCTCGATGCGATGAGCATGGGCGAGCATGGCCTGGACCAGCCCGTCCATCTCCGCGGCGGTCTCGCCCTTGGCCCGCAGCGCGACCAGGAAGCCGCCGATCTGGGACGGGGTGGCCGCGCCTGCCATCACCTCGCCCATCGCCCATGACGTGTCCGCGGTGGACAGCTCCCGGCCCTGAAGGAGCATGGTCAGCAAAGCTGGCCAGCCGGGCGCGGCGGCAGCAGCCGACTGGGTCACCAGACCCGGCTCAGGCGACTGTCGGTGCGGCGGTGCGGGCGAGACGGTCGGTGAGCAGACCGGCGGCAGCCTTCGCGAGCACGATCGGGTCCAGCGGGTGCGAGACGATCGCCTCGGCGCGTGACCAGGTGGCCAGCCAGGCGTCAGCCGGGCGACCCACCAGGACCAGCACCGGCGGGCAGCGGTAGATCTCATCCTTGAGCTGGCGGCAGATCCCCATCCCGCCGGCCGGGACTGCCTCGCCGTCAAGGACCGCCAGGTCGATGCCACCGGCGTCCATCCGGGCGATGACGGCGGGCTCGGTCGCACACTCCACGTACTCCAGGAGCGGCAGGCCGGCCGCCGGGCGCCGGCCCAGGGCCGAGCGGACCGCGGCGCGGACTGTGCGGTCGTCGCTGTAGACCAGGACGGTCAGCGTGGGCTCGGGGGCCGGTGCCGGGTCCGGGTACGGGTGCTCGCTCACGCCACGGATCGTACCGGTCGGACCGGCGCCGACCGGCCCGGGCGGTGGGACAGGCAATTCGTGGAGGCGAACCGGGGGGTCGGGGTCGCTGACGGGCGCCCGGCCTGCCAGAATGCCGCCTGTGGCGACCGCAACCGCATCCGCACCCTTGGCCGCACCAGGGCGCGGAGCATCGAACCGACCCAGCCCGGTAGGCGTCGGGACCATCGTCTGGCTCTCCTCAGAGCTGATGTTCTTCGCGGCCCTGTTCGCCATGTACTTCACCGTCCGCGCCGTCCAGGGACCTCAGGTCTGGGCGGAGGCGACGGCCCACCTCAACCGGCCGTTCGCCGCGGTGAACACCACGGTCCTGGTCCTTTCGTCGGTGACCTGCCAGATGGGGGTCTTCGCGGCAGAGCGTGGCGACGTCAAGGGTCTGCGGCGCTGGTTCGTGATCACCTTCTTGATGGGTTCGTTCTTCATCGCGGGCCAGGTGTACGAGTACGCAGGACTGGTGCAGGAGCACATCACGCTGCAGACCAACTACGGCTCCGTGTTCTACCTCACGACCGGCTTCCACGGCCTGCACGTCACCGGGGGCCTGATCGCCTTCCTGTTCGTGCTGGGCCGCACCTATGTCGCCCGCCGCTTCACCCACAGCCAGGCGACAACCGCCATCGTGGTGTCCTACTACTGGCACTTCGTCGACATCGTCTGGGTCGCCCTGTTCTCGACGATCTACCTCATCCGATGATCGGGCGGAGCGTGCGCGCTGACACCACCCCCACCCCGTCGAGTGTGAGCGCCAAGCTGTCCGCGCGTCGGCGACACCCATTCGCCACCGCGCTCGTTCTGATGGTGGGGCTGAGCGTCATGGGTGGGCTCTACTCGGCGCTGACAGGGGCCGGGACCGCGTCTGCCGCCGCCACCGACGGTGGACCGCAGCAGATCGCCCAGGGCCGCGAGCTTTTCCTCGAAGGGTGCGCGTCCTGCCACGGGCTGAACGCCCAGGGCGGCAGCACGGCGCCCACCTTGATCGGGGTTGGTGCAGCCGCCGTCGACTTCCAGGTCGGAACGGGGCGGATGCCTCTGGCGGCGCCTTCCCAGCAGGCCAGGCGCGGGCCGGTCAGCTACACCCAGGAGCAGATCAGCGCGCTGGCCGCCTACGTGGCCTCGCTGGCGCCCGGACCGGCGATCCCCTCTGCCGAGGAGCTCAACTACCTCAACGCGAACCTGCAGGAGGGCGGGGAGCTCTTCCGCACCAACTGCGCCCAGTGCCACAACTTCACCGGTGCCGGCGGCGCATTGTCCAGCGGACAGTTCGCGCCGTCGCTCAAGGTCGCGACGCCGAAACAGATCTTCGAGGCGATGCTCACCGGTCCCCAGGCGATGCCGGTCTTCGCGAACTCGACGGTCCCGGTCGAGGAGAAGCAGGCGATCATCCGTTACATCACCTCGATCCGCAGCTCTCCGAACCCGGGCGGCATGTCGCTGGGGCGGCTCGGCCCGGTCAGCGAAGGCCTGTTCCTGTGGATCGTCGGGCTCGGCGCCGTGACCGCGATCGCCGTCTGGATCGGGGCGAAGTCCTCATGAGCGTGAACTCCGAGGCAGCGGCGCCCGGGTCGGGCGGGGACCAGCACGACGCGCTGGACACGCAGGACGCTCACGGCGTGGAGACGTCGGCGCACGCGCAGAACCCGCTGGCGCCCGGACTGCCCGAGCATCGGCTGCGGCGCACAGACATCGACCCCAGGGCCGCCAAGCGGGCCGAACGCCAGGTGTCGCTACTCTTCGCAATCGGCGCCCTCACACCGATCATCTTCTTCATCGGGTACGTCTACATCCCCAACGACAAGCTGATCCTGATCCCCCTCATCGGCACGACGAGCGCGTCCAACCTCTTCCTCGGTCTGACCATGGGCCTGGGCCTGTTCTGCATCGGGGCCGGTGCCATCCACTGGGCCAAGAAGCTCATGCCGGACGTTGAGGAGGTTGCCGAGCGCCACCAGATCCGCGGGACGGACGCGGAGCGCGACCTCGCGGTCGCCCAGTTCAACGCCGGTGTCGAGAGCAGCGGGTTCGGCCAGTACAAGCTGATCCGCCGCACCCTGATCGGCGCCCTGGCGGCGACCCCGCTGTTCGCCGTCCCCCTGCTCAAGGACCTTGGGCCGATGCCCGCGACCTTGCTCCGGTACACCATCTGGGCCAAGGGGGTGCGGATCGTCACCGATGTGTCGTTGGCGCCGATCAAACCCGAAGACATCCCGTTCGGGGGTCTGGTCTCCTGCGTCCCGGCCAACCTCGCCGCGGTGGAGAAGGCGACCGGAACCCTCAACGCCCGCGCGAAGGTCCCGGTTGTCCTGGTGCGGCTGCGGCCGGAGGAGATCCGCTCCCAACAGGGCAAGAACTGGGACTACCAGGGGATCTTGTGCTACTCCAAGATCTGCACCCACGTCGGCTGCCCGACCGCGCTGTACGACCAGAAGTCGCACCACCTGCTCTGCCCATGCCACCAGTCGACATTCGACCTTGCTGACTCCGGCCATGTCGTGTTCGGCCCGGCTGCCCGGTCGATGCCCCAACTCGCGATCACGGTGGACGCCGAGGGATACTTGGTGGCGCAGGGGGACTTCACCCAGCCCGTAGGGCCGAGCTTCTGGGAGCGCGGATGACCACCCACGAGACCGGCCCGATCGTGAAGGCCGGCGGCGCGGCGGCGGACTACGTCGACGAGCGGGTGGGCGTCTCGAAGTTCCTGAAGAAGAACCTCACCAAGGTCTTCCCGGACCACTGGTCGTTCATGCTCGGCGAGATCGCCTTGTACAGCTTCATCGTGCTTCTGCTGTCCGGGACATTCCTCGCGCTGTTCTTCAAGCCGTCAATGACCGAGGTCACCTACCACGGCTCCTACGTCTACCTCGACGGGATCAGGATGTCGGAGGCTTACGCCTCCACGCTCGACATCTCCTTCGACGTGCGTGGCGGCCTGCTCATGCGCCAGGTGCACCACTGGGCAGCGCTGCTGTTCATGGCAGCGATCACCGTCCACCTGATGCGGGTGTTCTTCACCGGGGCGTTCCGCAAGCCGCGCGAGCTCAACTGGCTGATCGGCAACATCCTGCTCACCATGGGCATCCTGGAGGGGTTCGCCGGGTACTCACTGCCCGACGACCTGCTGTCCGGCACCGGCCTTCGGATCGCTCAGGGCATCGTCCAGGGGATCCCGGTCGTGGGTACCTACGCCGCGATGATGATCTTCGGGGGGCAGTTCCCGGGGACGGACTTCATCCCCAGGCTCTACATCGTGCACGTCCTGCTGATCCCGGGCGCGATCCTCGGCCTGATCACGGCGCACCTGATGCTGGTCTGGTACCAGAAGCACACCCAGTTCCCCGGCCCCGGACGTACCGAGCGCAATGTCGTCGGCTACCCGCTGTTCCCGGTGTACACGGCCAAAGCCGGCGGTTTCTTCTTCATCGTCTTCGGCGTCACGGTTTTGTTGTCGGCCGTGGCCAGCATCAACCCGGTGTGGTTGTTCGGGCCGTACACACCCACACAGATCACGGCGGGCTCCCAGCCTGACTGGTACATGGGCTGGCTGGACGGGGCGCTTCGCCTGATGCCCAACGTGGAGATCAACGCCTGGGGGCGCACGCTCAGCCTGAACGTCTTCATCCCCTCGGTGGTTATCCCGGGCATCATCTTCACGGCCCTGGCCCTGTACCCGTTCCTCGAGCAGTGGGCCACCGGGGACAAGCGCGAGCACCACCTACTGGACCGGCCTCGGAACATGCCCACCAGGACCGGAATCGGCACGATGTCGCTAGCCTTCTACGTGCTTTTGTGGATCGGTGGCGACAACGACATCATCGCCACCCACTTCGACATGTCGATCAACCAGATCACCTGGGCGCTGCGGGTCATGGTCTTCGTCGTCCCACCACTGGTGTTCGTCATCACCAAGAGGTTCTGCCTGGCGCTGCAGCGCCGGGACCGCGACAAGCTGCTGCACGGGTATGAGACGGGCACGATCATGCGCATGCCGTCGGGTGAGTACATCGAGGTGCACGCCCCGGTCTCGGACGAGGAACGCGTCAAGCTGCTCGCCGGCAGGGTTTACCGCCCCCTCGAGATCGACCGGGAACCTGACGAGAACGGTGTCCGGCCCAAACGCAAGCCGCTGGACGCCGCACGCGCAAGAATCTCAGCGTTCTACTACGCGGAACAGATCTCGAAGCCGACGCCGGACGAGCTCACGGAGGCGGAGCACCACGCACTGGCACTCTCGGACAGTTATGCAGCCCAGGTCGAGAGCGGTGTCTCGCCACCGAGTGTCGACGGCGGACACTGACTCAGCCGGCACCTGACTCGGACGGCCGACGTGGCCGCAGCAGGGAAAGTCGGTGACGGTCGGTGGCTCGCCTTCGCCTCCCGCGGCGGCACCGCGACCAACGGCCGGTGGCGCCCAGCTGGCGGTTCACTGCCGGCGGTTCATTGTCGCGCGTCGACTGTTCCTTCACACGGCGCCCCTTTCAGATGCCGGCCCAAACCCTGGGTTGCCTCCATACGCAGCTGCAACGCCCAGGCGCCACAGCCTGTCGGCGTCGCCCGCGTGCTCGGCCGCGGCCGAAGTGCAGGCCTAGTGCCCGCAGAGCTCGATCAGCTTGGCGACCGTGTTGATATTGCGGGTGGTCACCGTCACCCCGAGTTTGCGATCCCACGCCAGCTTGCTGAGCGGACCTGCGCTGACGCCGCCGGGAAGCCAGAGATAGGCGTGCCGGCCGACCAGCCTGATCTGGTCAGGATGAACGTCCAGCCCGGCCACCCAGGCCAGGACGGCCGGGGACGGCTCGGCGCCCAGGAAACCCACCAGATGGCGTCCAGAGTCCGTCGCGACGGCGCCCAGGGGGTCCGCGGCCGTCGCCGCGACCAGCTGCTCACCGGTGCGCACGACGACCGGGCATGAGACGCCGAGCCCGGTCAGGAGAGCACCCTCGACGTCGTCCTCGGCGGCGTCAACCAGCTCCGGCGGGGCACTGAAGACGGCGTTGCCACTGTTCAGCAGGGTCACCACGTCGACGTAGCCGAGACCAACGAGAAGCTTTCGAAGGTCGGCCATCGGTACCCGGTTGTTGCCTCCGACGTTGACCCCGCGAAGCAAGACGACGGCGCGGGTGAGTTCAGTGCCCATGGCGTCATACTCCCAGCCCGGCGCCGGGTACGGTCGAGGGCACGCGCGCGTGGGAAGGCCCCAGGTGCGAAAGGAGCGCGATGCCCCGGTTGACCAACTGGGCCGGGAACGTGACCTTCACCGCGGCCGTGCTCCATCGACCCCGGGCGGTCGCCGAGCTCCAGCACCTGGTTGCCGCAAGCAGGAACATCCGCGCGCTCGGCACCGGACACTCGTTCAGCACCCTGGCGGACTCTCCCGGTGACCTGGTCACCGTCGCGGGACTGCCGGCCGACATCGACATCGACGAGGACCTCGACAGCCCGGTCGGCGCGCGCCGACCGACGGTGTCCGCAGGGGGTGGACTGCGGTACGGCGAGCTCGCCGCGGCCGTCAACGCGCGTGGGTATGCCCTGCGCAACCTCGCGTCCCTGCCACACATCTCGCTGGCGGGGGCCTGCGCGACCGGTACGCACGGATCGGGAGTCGGCAACGGCAACCTGAGCACTGCGGTCGTGGCCATCGAGCTCATCGGGCCGCAGGGCGATCGCGTCAACCTCAGCCGTACCCGCGACCCCGAGCGGTTCGCCGGGGCGGTCGTCAACCTCGGAGCCCTCGGGATCGTCACCCGCCTGACGTTGGCGCTCGTGCCGACCTATGACGTGCGTCAGTACGTCTACGACGACCTGCCGGGCCATGAGCTGCGGTCCCGAGCCGGCGAGATCTTGTCCAGCGGTTACAGCGTGAGCCTGTTCACCACCTGGCAGCGGGACGAGATCGAGCAGGTCTGGCGCAAGCTGGCATTCCCGCGCGCCGGGGACCCTCTCGCGAGCGACCCCGTGCCCGCACCGGGCGAGCTGTGGCATGGAGCCCGCCCGGCCGCCTCGGCCCGCCATCCACTGCGTACCCCGCCCGCCACCTTCTGCACGGCCCAGCTCGGCGAGGCGGGCCCCTGGCACACGCGCCTGCCGCACTTTCGGATGGAGTTCACCCCCAGCTACGGCGACGAGCTCCAGACGGAATACCTCCTGCCCCTCACGCACGCCGTCGAGGCATTCGACGCCGTCGCCGGCCTGCGCCAGATCCTTGCGCCGGTTCTGCTGGTCAGCGAGATCCGGACGACCGACGCCGACGATCTGTGGCTGAGCCCCAGCTACGCCCGACCCACCGTGGCGCTTCACTTCACCTGGGTGAAGGACGAAGAGGCGGTCAGGCCGGTGCTCGGCGCCCTGGAAGAGGTCCTGGCCCCGTTCCAGGCGCGACCGCACTGGGGGAAGCTGTTCGCCATGGCGCCGTCCGCGGTCGCCGCGACCTACCCGCGGCTGGGTGACTTCGCCCGCCTGCGGCGGCAGATGGACCCGGACGGCAAGTTCGGCGGCGCCCTGGTCGACCGGTACGCTCCCTCGTCCCCCTAGCTTTCTCACCGCGTCATGCCTGGACCACCCGGGTTTCTCGGTAGGGGTGGTCGCCGGAGCGGCGCAGGGTGGCGGAGAACTCCAGGCCCACCAGCAGCAGCGCGGTGAGCAGGGCCACCGTGGCGGCGATCGCCACCGGCAGGTCAGCGGTCCGCACCGCGTAGGAAAGCCAGCAGGCCTGCGACAGGGCCCTGATCGACCACGTCGACACGGACACTGCGGACGGCGTGCCTGCACGCCGGCTTCCCAGCGAGTCGTAGACCTGAGGCAGGCTGGAGGCGAGCCCGATGCTGACTGCGATGTAGCCGACCAGGTGCACGGGGACCAGTACGGCCACGGCCACCAGGGCGAACCCCACCGAGGGCAGGGCGAGCGCTCGGCGCCGTCGCGAGGTCTGGCTCGGTACGAGGATGACCACGGCGACGGCGCCGGACACCAGCAGGACGTTGCCTGGTATCTGAGGCACCGTCATGGTTCGCACCCCGTAGGTCAGCCACATCACGCACGCCAGCGCCGTCATCGACCAGGACAGCGGGGACACCCCGTCGAGGCGAGGATTGGCCAGGGTACGCAGAATCTGCGGCACGACCATGAGCACACCGAGGGTGGCGCCGGCATAGGCCAGACACAGAGAGAGTGCGTGGGCGCTCATGGGGGGCGGGACAAGGGACGACAACCTTCGGATGGGCGTTCATCGGGATTCTGTAACGATACAGGTGTAACGATACAGTACCGACCCCGATGGAAGCGAGGAAGCCGCGATGGACAAGCTCCGCCTGACGATGGCGACCGTCGCGCGCCTGGCCGGGGTGTCCCCCATGACTGTGTCCAACGCGTACAACCGGCCCGACCAGATCTCGGCGGCCACTCGCGAGCGTGTCCTGTCGGTGGCCGCCGACATCGGCTACCCCGGCCCAAGCCCAGCCGGTCGGAGCCTTCGCCGGGGCCGGTCCGGCACGATCGGGCTCCTGCTCACCGAGGAGCTGCCCTACGCCTTCGCCGACCCGGGCATGCTCACCTTCCTGCACGGCGTGGCAACCGAGCTGGCCGGCGCCGGCCAGGCGCTCCTGCTCATCCCGACCGCAAGCGACCCATCGAACTCGGTGCTGCGCAGTGCGATCGTCGACGCCCTGGTCCTTCGGGCAGTGTCGGCCGACGACCCGGCCATCGCCGCGGCCCGCAGCCGTAATGTGCCGTTGGTGACCGGCGGCGGCCCCCGCGTCGCCGGGATCCCTTTCGTCGGCATCGACAACGCACGCTCGGCCAAGAAGGCGGCCGACCACCTGATCGGGTTGGGTCACACCCGGTTCGGCGTTCTGACGGTTCCCCGTGGCGACCGCTCGGCCGGAACGGCGCCTCGACTGGGCCTGCACGAGCGCACCCGTGGCTTCGTCGCGGCCCTGGCCGGCGCCGGTGTGGCATCCGAGCGCATCCGGGTCGTCCAGGCATCCGACAATGACCGCGAGGCCGGCCGGCAGGCAGCGCGGCAGCTGCTCAGTGGGCGGGCCGGCCACCGGCCGACAGCCGTCTTCGCGGTCACCGACGTGCTCGCCTTCGGCCTGCTCGACGCCGCATCGGCTCGCGGGCGGGCAGTCCCGGGCGATCTGTCGGTGGTCGGGTTCGACGACGTCGCCGAGGCGGCACGCACGGTCCCGCCGCTGACGACGGTCTCGCACCTGCTGTTCGAGCAGGGCCGCGCGGCCGTGCGCGTGGTTCTGGCAGCCCTGGAGGGGCGTGTAGTGCGCCCGCCACGGCTGAGCCCGCATCTGGTCCTTCGCGCGTCCACTGCGCCGCCACCGCGGCCCTGACCGTCGATCCGACCCACGCTGCCGCCGGCGCTGACCGTCGCCGGTCGAGCCGGTGGTGACCCCCTGACCGATGCCGCGTCACAGGGGGCGGGGGCGAACCTGGTCGCGAACCTGGTCTCGAACCCGCCTCGACGGCTGGGTCGACGACTGACGCCGAGCCACCCATCCACCCGGCGGGTTCGACGCGCTGGGTGGACGGGGCTCAGGGGTGGCGGGCACCGGCCTGGGCTGCCGACCGCACCGCCGCATAGCTGGACGGGATCGTGAGCGCGGCCAGCACCGCGCCGACCGTCATCAGGCCCGCACACACAAGCATCGACGTCCGGTAGGCCGGCGCCAGGGTCAGCGGGTCGGTCAGGCTCGCTCCCACGCCCGAGACCAGCGGCAGCACCGCAACCCCCAGCAGCCCCGCCGAACGTGCGACGGCATTGTTGACTCCGCTGGCGATTCCCGCGCTGTCGTCGGTGGCGGCCGCCAGTGCGGTGGCGGTCAGCGGTGCCACGGTCAGGGCCAGCCCCAGGCCGAGTGTCACCACCGGCCCGAAGACCGAGCCCCAGTAGGTCGCGCCCGGCCCGATCCGCGACAGCATGACCAGGGCTGCCGCGCAGATCAGCGGACCGACAGCCATCGGAAAGCGAGGTCCGATGCGCGCCGACAGCGCCCCAGACCTCGACGACAGCAGGAGCATCGACGCGGTGATCGGGAGCAACGAGACTCCAGCACCCAGCGGGGAGAACCCCACCACGACCTGAAGGTTGATCACCACGAAGAAGAAGACCCCGGCCAGAGCCGAGTACACCATCGCCGTGACCAGGTTCACCGCGGAGAACGCCCGGGAACGGAACAGTCGCAGAGGCATCATCGGGTGCGCGGAGCGCGCCTGGTCGATGACGAAGGCGACCAGACCCGCCACCCCGGTCACCAGGGCGGCCACGACGACGGCGTCGATGCCGCCGCGAGCCGACCAGGAGGTCAGCCCGTAGGTCACGCCGGCCAGACCGATGGCACCGAGCAGTGCGCCGGGCAGGTCCAGCTCGCGCGGCGCCGACGGGCTGGAGGACTCGGGCACGTGCCGCGCGGCGACCGCCACGACGATCGCGGCCACGGGCACGTTGATCCAGAACACCAGGCGCCAGCTCGAGACCTGGACCAGCCAGCCGCCCAGGAACGGCCCGATCGCCCCGGCGAGTCCGGCCAGACCCGACCAGGCGCCGATTGCCCTCATCCGGTCGGCCCCGCCGAACGTGGTCTGCAAGATGGCCAGGGCCCCGGGCGCCAGCAACGCACCCCCCATGCCCTGAAGAGCCCGGGCCGCGACCAGGACCGTGATGTCGGGGGCCAGCCCGCACAGCAGGGACGCGGTGGCGAACCAGATGGCGCCGACCAGATACACCCGTCGGCGACCGAAGCGGTCGCCGAGCGAGCCACCGAGCAAGATGAACGAGGCCAGGGTCAGGGTGTACGCGTTGACGACCCACTGCAGGCCCGCGGTGTCAGCCGCCAGTGACCGGCCGATCCGCGGCAGCGCGATGTTGACGACGGTCCCGTCGATGAACGCCATCCCTGAGCCCAGGACTGTCGCCAGCAGGACCCACCGCGCCGCCGGTTCCCCGTAGCGCAGGCGTCCAGACTCGGGGCCGGCCGACTCTTGCCCGTCCGGACCTGCCCCGACGCGGCTCAGAGCAGGCCGCCCGCGGGTACGGCGGCTGCCGGGCCGAGCCCGGACGACCGGTCACGAAGGCGCCACCGCAAGGCCCGCCGAACCGTTCTTCGATCTGGGGGACCGCTGGTGGGCGCGCAGTCGCAGCGGTGGCCCGGGCAGAGGACACTGGCGCCCCGGTCGGCGCCGCGTCCCTGGGAGCCGGGCAGACCACACACCGTCAGGCACCGCCTCGGCTATCCCTCGACGTGGTACCCGCGGTAGTACTCGAAGACGAAGCCGACCGCCGAAGCCAGGAGCATGCAGCCTCCGAGCACGGTCACCCACCAGCCGAAGGCGAAGCCCGAGCACATCAGCGCCGCCGAGAACGCGGTCGGCAGCGGCCACCAGCTGTTCGGGCTGTAGAAGCCGTACTCCCCCGCCTCCTCGGCGATCTCGCCGTCGAGTCGGTCCTCCGGACGGGGGCCGAACCGAGCCGAGACCCGAAGCAGGTAGAAGCCGATGGCCAGGGCCAGACCCCCGGACAGGACCAGGGCGGTGGTACCCACGACCTCGTGCGACATGATCCCGTACACCGCGGCGACCACCGCGAAGAAGACCGCGAAGACCGCGAAGATCAGACCCTCGACCTTCACTGCGGCTCACCGTCCAACGGGTCGCTCAGGTGGTCCGAACCGACCACGGCCGGGACGGGCAGCGGCGGGCGGGCGGGAGCGAACTCCGGGTGGTGCAGGTCGAACGCCGGCGACTCCGAACGGATCCGCGGCAGCGACACGAAGTTGTGGCGCGGCGGCGGGCACGACGTGGCCCACTCCAGGGACCTGCCCCAGCCCCAGGGGTCGTCCACACCGACCTTCGGCGCGTGCTTCCAGGTCTTGTACACGTTGTACAGGAACGGCAGCGTGGAGGCGGCGAGGATGAACGAGCCGATCGTGGAGATCGTGTTGTACGTCGTGAAGCCATCGGCAGCCTGGTAGTCGGCGTACCGGCGGGGCATCCCCTCGACGCCTAGCCAGTGCTGGATCAGGAAGGTGGTGTGGAAACCGATGAACAGCAGCCAGAAGTGCACCTTGCCGAGGCGTTCGTCGAGCATCCGACCGGTCATCTTCGGCCACCACATGTAGAAGCCGCCGAACATCGCGAACACCACGGTCCCGAAGACGACGTAGTGGAAGTGGGCCACCACGAAGTAGCTGTCGGAGACGTTGAAGTCCAGTGGCGGCGACGCCAGGATGATGCCGGTCAGGCCGCCGAACAAGAAGGTGACCAGGAAGCCGATCGCCCAGAGCATGGGTGTCTCGAAGGTCAGCGAGCCTCGCCAGAGCGTGCCGATCCAGTTGAAGAACTTCACCCCGGTGGGCACCGCGATCAGGAATGTCATGAACGAGAAGAAGGGCAGCAGCACCGACCCGGTCACGAACATGTGGTGCGCCCAGACAGCGATCGACAGGGCCGCGATGCCCAAGGTGGCGAAGACCAGTCCCTTGTACCCGAAGATCGGCTTGCGGCTGAAGATGGGCAGGATCTCCGAGACGATGCCGAAGAACGGCAGCGCGATGATGTACACCTCGGGATGGCCGAAGAACCAGAACAGGTGCTGCCACAGGATCGGTCCGCCGTTGGAGGCGTCGAAGATCTTGGCCCCGAAAGCCCGGTCGACCTCCAGCGACAACAGCGCCGCCGCGAGCACCGGGAACGCCAGCAGCACCAGCACCGAGGTCACGAAGATGTTCCAGGTGAAGATCGGCATCCGGAACATGGTCATCCCCGGGGCCCGCATGGTGAAGACCGTGGTGATGAAGTTGACGCCGCCCAGGATCGTGCCCAGTCCGGACAGGGCAAGTCCCATGATCCACAGGTCGGCGCCGGTGCTGGGTGAGTGGATCACGTCGTTGAGCGGAGCGTAGGCGAACCAGCCGAAGTCCGCGGCGCCACCGGGGGTCAGGAAGCCGGTCACCACGACGAGGCTTCCGAACAGGAACAGGTAGAAGCTGAGCAGGTTCAGCCGCGGGAACGCGACGTCCGGCGAGCCGATCTGCAGTGGCATGATCACGTTGCCGAAGCCGATGAACAGCGGCGTCGCGAACATCAGCAGCATGATCGTGCCGTGCATCGTGAACAGCTGGTTGTACTGCTCGGCGGTGACGAACTGCAGGCCGGGGCGTGCGAGCTCGGCCCGCATGATCAGGGCCATCACCCCGCCGAACAAGAAGAAGACGAACGAGGTGATCAGGTACATGTACCCGATGACCTTGTGGTCGGTGGAGGTGATCCAGCTGACCAGGATCTTCCCCCGCGGCTCACGGACCACGGGCCTGCGGGCGGGCGCCTGCACGCTCCCGCCGATCCGCTCTGTCGTGGTCACGACGTCCCTCCGATTGTGGTGTTCCCCTGTTTGTTCGTCGCCTGGTCGCTGACGCGTCCGGTGTTCAGCAGACCGAGCTGCCCCGCCGCCTTCAGGTCGGCAATGTGCTGGGCGTAGTCGGCTGCGCTGACGACCTTGACCTCGAAGAGCATCCTGGAGTGGTCGACGCCGCACAGCTCGGCGCAGCGACCCGGGTAGGTGCCGATCTTGGTCGGCGTCAGCTCGAACTGGTTGGTCTTGCCCGGGATGACGTCCATCTTGAACAAGAACGCCGGAACCCAGAACGAGTGGATGACGTCCGGCGAGCTCAGGGTGAACCTGACCGACTCGTTGACCGGCAAGTACAAGGTGGGCAGCTGAGCCGGCGTGCCGACGTCGTAGACGTTCTCGTCGATGTAGTTGAACGTCCAGTTCCAGCGGAACGCGACGACGTTGATCGTGTTCTGCGGGTGCGCGCTCACGTTGGTGAGCTTCGACTCGTCGCGGGCGGTGTAGAAAAACAGCACCGCGAGGATGAAGAACGGGATCACCGTGTACATGATCTCGATCGGCATGTTGTAGCGGGTCTGCGCCGGTGCCTCGTTGGACCGTTTCCGGTATGCGATCACGGCCCAGATGATCAGCCCCCAGGTGATCCCTCCGACGCCCCAGGCAGCTACCCAGGAACCCTGCCAGAGGCTGTGGATCCACTCGCCCTGCTTGGTAACCGGCTGGGGTATGTCAATCATCGCGGGGATGTCCGAGGTCGAGCAGCCGGAGACTGCGAGCGCCAGCGCCGTCATCGCCCCGATGGCGACGGCCGCGCGTCGTCCGGGTCGGTTCATGGGGCAAACCGTAGCGCAGCGACCCTCACAAGGGCGCGACGGGGCGGTCGCGCCAGGCGGCGATTCACCGTCGGCACCCCGGTCGTGGCAAGGTCGGCGTCGTGGGTCGTCCTGATCGGCTGCCCGGCGCGGACAACGCCGCGCCCGCCGGGTACCTCGACGCTGCCTCCACGCAGCCCCTGCACCCCGCGGCGCGGGCGGCGCTGCTCGCCGCGCTCGACGACGGCTGGGCCGACCCGGCCAGGCTCTACCGGTCCGCCCGTCGGGCGCGCCTGGAGCTGGACCAGGCCCGCGAGCAGGTGGCGGCGGCGTTGGGCACGCGCCCCGACGAGGTCTTGTTCACGATCTCGGGGACCCAGGCGGTGCACCTGGCCGTGGCCGGCCTCGCCCTGGGTCGGCGCCGGATCGGGGGGCACCTGGTGACCTCCGCGGTCGAGCACTCCGCCGTGCTGCACGCCGCCGAGCAGTTCCAGGCGGGCGGTGGCCAGGCCTCGGTGGTACCCGTCGACTCCTTCGGTGCCGTCGACGCCGACCAGTACGCGGCCACGCTGCGCCCCGACACCGCGTTGGCGTGCCTGCAGAGCGCCAACCACGAGGTCGGGACGCGCCAGCCGGTCGAGGCCGTGGCCCGGGCGTGCCAGCGGGCCGGCGTCCCGCTGGTCGTCGACGCCGCAGCCTCGGTCGGCCATGGGCCCCTGCCATCCGGCTGGTCGGTCCTGTGCGCGAGCGCCCACAAATGGGGCGGACCCGCTGGAGTCGGCCTGCTGGTGGTGCGCAGCGGTGTCCGCTTCCGGGCTCCCGGGCCCGTCGACGACCGGAGCACCTCCGCGGTGCCGGGGTTCGAGAACGTGCCGGGGATCGTCGCCGCCGCAGCGGCGCTCGAGGCGGTGGTCGCCGACGCCGAACGACAGGACCGGTGGGCGTCTGCGCTCGTCCGGCGGATCCGGACGGAGGTCGCCCACAGCGTCCCGGACTGCGAGGTCGTGGGTCACCCGCGGGACCGGCTGCCGCACATCGTCACGTTCTCCTGCCTCTACGCCGGCGGCGAGGCACTCCTTGTGGAGCTGGACAAGGCCGGCTTCGCGGTGAGCTCGGGCTCGTCGTGCAGCGCCTCGACCCTGGAGCCCAGCCACGTGCTGGTGGCGATGGGAGCGCTGTCGGGGGGAAACGTACGGGTGTCGCTGCCACGCGGGGTCACCGAGGCCGACGTTGACCGGTTCCTGGAGGTCCTGCCAGGGGCGGTCGCCCGGGTCAGAGCAGACCGCCCGTGACCACCGTCGACGCACGCGGGATGCGCTGCCCGCTGCCGGTCATCGAGCTGCAGAAAGCCGCCGGCGGGCTGGCTCCAGGAGCGCTGCTGACCCTGCTGTCGGACGATCCGGCGTCAGCGACCGACGTCGCCGCCTGGTGCCGGATGCGTGGGCACGACCTGGTCAGCACGGCACCTGCCGAGGGCGAAGCGATGGCCTACGTGGTGCGGGTCAAGGACAGCGGGGCCGGCAGCTCCAACGCGGACGAGAGCGCGTCCAGGTAGGCCGCCCTGGGAACGTCCACGGCGCCGAGCGAGCGCAGGTGCGCACTGGTCCACTGGACATCGAGCAGCCGGCCTGCGACCCCGTCAGCGGTGAGCCGCTCTACAAGATCCACCAGGGCGACCTTGGACGCGTCGCGGCGCAGGTGGAACATAGACTCACCGGCGAACAGCCCGCCCAGGCTCACCCCGTACAGACCTCCGACCAGCCCCCCGTCATCTCGGTCACGGACCTCGACGCTGTGGGCGACGCCTAAGTCGAAGAGCCGGCAGTACGCCGACTTGAAGTCCGGCCCGATCCAGCCGCCCGGTCGACGGCGGTCTGCGCACCCGTCCACGACGGCGGCGAAGTCGGTGTCGACGGTGACCGCGTACCGTCTGGTGGCGGCGCGCAACGACCGCGAGATCTGCAGGCCGTCCAACGGCAGCACGCCCCGGGGGTCCGGCGACCACCAACCCAGCCTGCCCCGTCGCCCGTGCAGCCGCATCGGGAACAGCCCGCCGCGGTAGGCCGCGACCAAGGTGTCCGGCTCCAGGTCCAGGCCGACGCCGACCAGGTCGTCCTCACCCACTGGGCTGCACCGCCATGATCACCGGTGTCGAGCGCGCCGGCTTACGGGCGCGGGCAGGACAGGTGCGGCTCGATGTCGCTGGCGGCCTCGTCTCCGTAGGCCTGCGCCAGGCGCTCGAGGAAGCCATGCTTGGACAGCTCGTACTCCTGGGTGCCGACGGTCTCAATGACGTAGGTGGCCAGCAGCGAGCCGACCTGGCAGGAACGGTCCGGCGGCATCCCCCATGCGACCCCGGCCAGGAATCCGGACCGGAACGCGTCGCCTACCCCGGTCGGATCTGCCCTGCGCAGCTCAGCGGGACAGTCGACGAAGACGGCCGGCTCGCCGCCGCGTTCGACCATGGCGCCCTTGGCGCCCAGGGTCGTCACGCGCACGTCGACCCTGCGCAGGATGTCGGCCGAGGACCAGCCAGTCTTCTGCTCGGTCAGGGCCGCCTCGTACTCGTTGGTGAACAGGTACCGGGCCCCGTCGATTAGGGTCCTGATCTCCTCCCCACCCATCCGGGCCAGCTGCTGGGACGGGTCAGCCGCGAAGGGCAAGCCTCGGAACCGGCATTCGTCGGTGTGCCGCACCATGGCCTCTGGATCGTTCGGCCCGACCACCACCAGTGCGAGGTCACCCACCCGGTCCACCACCGGCTGGAGCTCGATCTCACGGGCCTCGCTCATAGCTCCGGGGTAGAACGAGGCGATCTGGTTCTGGTCCGCGTCCGTCGTGCAGACGAACCTCGCCGTGTGACGGGTTGTGCTCACATGGACCGACGCGGTGTCCACGCCATGGCGCTCGAGCCACGAGCGGTAGTCGGCGAAGTCCGGGCCGACCGCCCCGACGAGCACCGGGCGAAGTCCGAGACAGCCCATCCCGAACGCGATGTTCGCAGCGACCCCGCCGCGGCGGATGTCGAGATCTTCGACCAGGAACGACAAGGAGACCTTGTCCAGCTTGTCCGCCACCAGTGACTCGGAGAACCGGCCGGGGAAGGTCATCAGATGGTCGGTGGCGATCGATCCGGTGACGGCGACGCGCACGTCGACCTCCTTAGGCTCGCGAAGCCCGGTCAGTGGTTCCCGGTCAGGTCAAGGGTACTGGCCGTCCCGGCCCGCGACCGCTGCGCCGGGGTGACCGCGGGATCCGTCGGTGGGCGCCGGCTCGAAGAGCTGGACCCGTCAATGCCCCCGCCTAGCCCCAATACCGTTCAGTTAGGGGGCAGGACGAGGTAGTCGGGTGG
>Ga0209068_10000036_pt1 | contig 87945 bp, 78 predicted proteins | sample ColStrG_CSR_2012_FD_187200 | JGI IMG/M metagenome (GOLD analysis project Ga0209068, IMG submission 187200) | Freshwater sediment microbial communities in response to fracking from Pennsylvania, USA - Cold Stream Run_MetaG_CSR_2012 (SPAdes)... | ecosystem: Environmental > Aquatic > Freshwater >...
CTTCTGCCGTCCGTCCCGCCTCTAATTGCTTCAGCGCCCCAATCATCTGCGCCTCCGTGTGATTGCTCCTCGACATACTCTCTTCCCCTTTCTTTCGACGAAATCATACTTCGATTCGTTCGGAAATTGGGGGCAGGTCATGTCCATGACTGCCTAACCTATTGCGCTATTGTTTAAACGGCAATAGGTTTTCTTAAAAGTGTAAACCCGTGTGTAAGAGTGCAATGGCAAGTCTCTGGAGTTGTTATGGAAATCGAAGAATGGCGACCCCCACCCAGGATCGCGCCGCCTCCGCCGCCTCGCAAGAGCCGACAGGGCCTTACCTTGACTCTTTTCGGAGTCGGGGCGTTTCTGATAACTCTAGCTGTCCTGAATTGGCACAGCCTTGTTGAACACGCGGAGCAAGTCGGTACAGCGGTCAATACTCCGCAGCCCGCCCCGCCAGGCATCACAACGCAGAGCCAGACTCAGCCTCCGCAGATACCCGAGGAAAAGAGCACTGCATCAGCGGCCCAGACCGGTACGCAACAGCCAAGGACAGACCCCTCACCCTTTCAGTGAAGGCTTCGCACGAACTCGTGCGGGCCTGCCCCTCACGCCTCCGATCGCCACGGAAACGCCGACAGCCCCGGCCAGTTCCTTAATTCTCGCAATGGCTTCCTGCTTACGGTGCTCTGTGCGTGCCTTTACTTCTGCTTGGGTCCAGACTACGACCTGCGACAATTCAACGTCCGTGAGGGCTTTAATCGCTTCTTGTGTCATGGTTAATCGTCTCCTTCCACAATCGTGATGCGGTCGATATGGGTTGCATCCTCGGGCTTGATGTCCTGCTCGGCTTCCGTGCCTTGCTGAATAAACCGCGCCCGGCATTCGGTGACGGCCTGGCGCAGACGTTGCAAGTTATGCCCCTCGACCGTGATGCGGTCCTTACCAAAGCGCAGGACAAGCGTCCCGTCCGGCTTGTAGGTCACGCGCTTGACGGTCGCATAGTCGAAACTCTCAATGTGCCCGTCCGCAAAAATCACGTCGAGCATGAGCGCTTCGCGGCTCTTGGCGCGGGATTCCTTGAAAGCCTCGCCCGCTTCCTCGGCCTCCGGCTCATGGCGTGGCTGCCGGACGTATTTGTTTACGGCCAGGATGGGCCGGGCCTTGGTGTCGCTATCGCTCATAACTCAATCCCTGTTGTGGTTGACGGACTCGCAAATCGTAGCCAGCGATGCGCTCGCGCAGCTTGCGGAAGGTGCGGCGTACATGCTCGGCCATGCGCTCGACCGCTCCCGGCTTGCGCTTGGCTTTCTGCAAGGCGTTGCCCATTAATTCCGTGGCGGAGAGGCGCGCGGAGGAATGGTGTACGGCATCGAGCATCGCGGCCTTGTCGTCCGTGTAGAGCCGCACGGCTTCGCGGCCACGCGAGAGCGACACGTAGAGCTGTTCCCGGTTCGTTGCGGCGAAGGACTCGGAGCCCAGCGCCGCAAGAGCCACGTCAACCGTCTTGCCCTGCGAGGCATGCGACGTGACCACGTAGCCATGCGCCAGACCGCCGTAATCCTTGGGCACTACAAAGCCATTGGTGAGTTTGATGTCCCCTGCCCTTGTGAATCCCTCGACCTCGTAAACGGCCCCGTTATTGAGCCTGTCCTTGCCGTTTTTGCCCAGCAGCCCCCGCCGTGTTTCCCTTGTGTACCCGTTGAGCGTGATGCGGAGCTTGTCGCCCTCAGCGAGCGCGAGCTTATCGGTGTGATAGACCTGAAATTTCCGAACCTCGGAGAAAGGCAGCAACGCCTTGCTACCGTCCGCGCGCAGGACGGTTATTCCCTTGGCCCCTTCCGCCCCCGCCGTGTTTCCGTCTTCCAACACGGTCACGCGCTCACCGCGTTTGAAACCCTTGGCGTTCTGATGGAACTGGACGACCTCGCCCGTTTGGTAGTTAGCCGCGTCGCCGCGTTCGGCTTCCGTCAGATTGCGCGAGCGCAGGGCGGTAACTTCGTGTTCCTTGATTGAGAGTTTGCCCGCGGATTTGAGCGTGTCGCGTATGGCGTCGGTGACGTGTCGGGCTTCCGCGTTTGTTGGAGAAACCACGAGCGCCGTCTTGAATTCGCCGCCTGCTTTGCGCTCTGACGTGATGGCCAGGTAATCGCCCGCAATCTGTTGATAGCGGGCCTCGCCCTGCGTCTCGACAATTGCGCCCATGTGATCGAGCAGCCCGATACCATCCTCTAACCTTGTCTTGCCATATTTGCCGGGCGTGTCGCCCTCGCTGATGGCGGCGACGGCCTTGCGGTAATTGTCATTGGTCTGGCGGCGGATCTGTGTGAGCGATGCAAACGGCATCCCGGCATCTTTCTCAAGGATGCGCAGCGCATCTCCGCGCAGCACTGCATTGTGCTGCGCGGAGTCGCCGGCGAGCACAATGCGCGCGTTTTGTTGGCTTGCTACATCAAACAGCCGTTTCATATCCTTGACCGACAGCAGCCCTGCCTCGTCAACCCAAAGCACCTGGCCGTTGACGCGCTTCTGCATTTCCGGGTCGATTAACAGCCGCTCGACGGTTTCGGCATTGGCAAAACCCTCGACGCCTTTGAGCACGCCGTGCGAAGCCTCGGCCGAGGGCGCAAACACGTAGACCTGTTTGCCGGTTTTCTCAATGGCCGCGACGGTGGCCCGCATCATGGTTGTTTTGCCGGTTCCGGCCTTGCCGCGCAGTCCCGTCACCTTGTCCTTAGAGCCAAGAATTTGCAGCGCCGCCGCGCGTTGTTCGTCACTCAAATGAGGATCGAGCGCTATTGCGCCATCGCCCCCGAGCTTGCCCCGTGTGGCTTTGCCCTGGCGCACGTAATCCGTCATGGCGATTTCTTCGCGCAGCACGTCCTGCGTTGTGACGTAGCGTTGACCGTTCCTGTCCCGTTGCAGTATGTCCGGCCGCATGGACGCGGCCGTGACTTCCCCGACGCTTGCTTTGCCGTAGCTCTGCATGAGGGCGGTTTGAAGGAACTTCTTTTTGCCGACGACGGAAGAACGCTCAAAGGAATGGAGCACCGAATAATCGACAGCTTGCGCCGCATCGAGCGCCTTGGTTTCCTGTCCCCGCTTTGCTTCTGTAATCGCCTTGCGTTCGCCGTCGCTGATGCGTTTATTCCAGGCGTCGCGCAGTTCGCTCATGCTCAATTGTTCGTCAAGCTTCGCCTCGCGCGTCCACTGCCCGACCTGCCCTTTGGCTTTGGCGTTTGTGATGCCTAAGCGTTTGGCTTCGGCCTCAATCTGTTCGGTGCGCCGTGAGAATTCTTCCGTAGTTGATTCGTCAATGCCCGCAAGTTTGAAACTGGTGCCGTCGCGCTCGATACCGTAGCCGAGCCCTGCGAGTTTTTCCGAGAGGCGCGAATGAAACGCCGCCTGATAATAGCCCTTGTCGCGCACCAGGCCGCCGAACTCTCCGGCCTTCCATCGTTCCTCGACCGGGTCATAACTTGCGTTAATTGCTACCGCGTGGCAATGGAGTTGCGGGTCAACAATGCCCTCAACGGGCCTTGAGGTGCGGTGTATGAATTCCGCCCAAATCATGTTGGAAGTCTGGCGATCCTCTTGCGCGCCGTCCTTGCGTACCCGGACGCGCATGGCGTCTTCCATTTCGCCCATCGTTTCCTTAACCGCTTCGCGGAATGCGCCTTGAATGCGCTCATCCCCACCCAGCTCGTAGGCAAGCGTCACGGACTTGGGAACATCGAAAGTAAAGTCATAGGTCACGCGCCGTTCTGATTTAGTGCGCGGGGTTAATTGTTCGCCGGTTTCGGGGTTGATGTTCTCGCAAAGGCGAAAGTAGTTTTCCTTGTCCACGATGCCGGAGAGTCCGAGCAGTTCGGCTCCGCGTCCGTGCCATTCGCCCGCCACTTCCTGAGCGTCGCGCATGTAGTAATCCGAGCGCGTCATGTGCCGGGTGTAGTAGTCCTTGGCCTGTTGCACGTTCGTCGCTGGCGTGATGAAAAGCATGGCGTCGTCTCAGTTTTCAGACACAAAATCTAGTGGGTAGCCGCATCTCAGCAGCACCATCAGTAGAGAAAGTAATCCGTTCAGACAAGTCTCCTATGCGGTGCATAGGTGAAATAAATCCCAAATAGGTGTTCCTACCACTAGTGGGGAAATCCTGCCCGATATACCACGACTGGTCGTGACATTCCGGACGCAGGGTGTGCAGCACAAATGTCACAACCATGTGCGTGGGTGTTTCCATTGCCTCCGCCCCGCCGTGATTCAAGACGGTGTTCATCGCGACCTCGAAGGCGGTTTATTCTCCGGCGCGTTGCTGTCTATCGGCCTGCAAAAACGCTCCGCCGGACTCCGCTTTTTCCCCTCGGGAGCGCAGGCTGCATCGGAGGCTTCTTTCGCCGTCGGGTATGCCTTTCCCCAGGGGAGCACGTGTTCGTTATCCGGTTTGGCAATCGCGGCGTGGAATCCTTCCTTGCTGCGTCCGGCATAGAGGAAATCCTCGTCGCCGATCCACGTTGCGCTCACATTCGTAATGGGATTGCCGTTCGCCGTTTTGGGAGGCGGAAACTTCGCTTTCCATCGCTCCGTGCTTTCCAGGTTGTCGTTTGCCGGGACCAGGTTTTGGCGTTTCATCATCGCGACCTCGAAGGCGGAGTGATGGATCGATTCTGCGCATCGTTACCGCCGTATTTCATGGCGGGAGTAGGAGCGGGCGTACCGCTTCCCAGAGACGTTTGGTGCGTCACCCCCTTATCTGCAAGAGCCTGTCCCGCCGACTTTGCCTGCGACAATGCTTCGGCGGGAATCGCTTCCGCTGGCCTGGCGTATTTCTGAGCGGCTGACATGACATATCACCTCGCACTTTCTGGCGCGCCTGATGCGCCGTGAACTTCGTCGAGCACCTGTTTGAGTTCCGGGGAGAGGTTGCTGAAGGCTTCCTGCAGGCCCGCGTCGTGACGGATTAAATCCACGCTGGATTCGGCGACGAACAGCCCGCCCGTTTCATTGGCGGGCTTTCCGGCAAACGCCTTGCTCATGTTGCGCGCCTCGATTTCCGCATCGCGGATGTCAAGGATGGCCTGGCGCTGCTTGTGGTAGATGAGGTGGTTGTTGATGAAGAGCGAGCTGCCCGCAATCATCAGCCAGACGCCCGGCAGCGTCGAGATGCCGGAAAGCAGCCAGCCCGCGCCGATGACGAGGCCGGGCTCCGCGAACTTGTAGACGAATTCGCGCGAGAAGGGCAGCGGCAGAATCGACGTGCCCAGATACATCGAGTGCCATTTCTCACCCGCCTTGTTCTTGCGCGCGATCTCGCGGCGGTGATAGATGCTGAGGGCGATAAAGGCGAGGAAGAACAATTGCATGAACGGCGCACCGCTGAAGCCGATATGGAAAAACGGGCCGCTCAGGCTGCCGAGGATGGAAGCCAGCAGCAGGAAGTTACCGACCACCGAATAGCCGAAGAAAAGATTGAGCCACCCCAGATACCGTTCCCCGAAATCCTTCCGGATGAACGGCACTACGCTGACGGCAAAACATCCGCTCACCAGCCCCAGGAGCGCCAGCACCCATTCGGATTTCTGCCAGACATCCGTGCCACCGAACACCGATCTGCTTTCATTGATGAGTTTCATGATGTGCGCCCCTCCTTGGGAGGCGTGGTGAATAGTGAGTCGTGAATCGTGGACGGCTGCATCACCGCCCCGCCGTGCTTCAAATCCGTTCCTGAAACCCCGTCAGTCATTTGCCGCCCCCGGCCGTGTTTAACCTTCCGGTCACTCCGGGGATCTGTTGCTCGAATGCCGTGCGCAGCCAGGGCTGTCCTTCATTGGCGCTGAAGGCCGCGCCGGTCTGATACACGATGGCCTCGGTGACAAAGCCGTTCTGCGGCCCGCCTTTCTTGAGCGTGGTGAATTCCGAGGGCATGACCTTGCGGCCGGGTGCTTCCGAGCCCCCTCCCCGGCCCTGCCCGTTCTCCATCGTTCCGTGCCAGTTGGTGCGTGCCTGCAGCTCGTCGGAAATCATGTCGGAGGCCCACTTGTTGGTTTCCGGGTCGCCGTTCGCGTGGAAAATCTTGGTGCCCATGTTGCCGAGGAACGCATCGACGCGGTGGCGTCCGGCCTCGCCGCCCATCGCGGCCAGGTAGTTGGGTCGGTTCTGGGAGATGAGCACCGAAGCGACACGCGCGCTTCTGGCCGTCGCCAGAAACTCCGGCGTGTAGTTGCAGACCATCTCGTGGGCCTCGTCCACGAACCAGAACACCGGGCGGGGCGACCGTTTCACGTCGCGCTGTTCGCAGGCGATCTGCCAGAGATAGGTGAAGGCCGACTGCACATAGACGCCCGCCGCCCCGTAGATCTTGGTGGGCAGGTCGAGGACGATGATTGCGCCATCGAAGGTGAGATCGGGAACGAAGTTGGTCTCGCGGTCGAACATGTCCGCCATGTGGCCGCGCAGCAGCACGTCGGCCATGACCGCATAGGTCGCGAGAATCGACCCGCGCGTGTCGTTCGGCATGTCGGGGAATTCCCGCAGGAAATAACGCGCCGCCAGCTCGAAGTCGCTTTGCTCCCGCTCGGATTTCTCTTTTGTTTCCGCCTCTTCGATGAGCCGGTAGCAAAGCGATTCCTTTTGCCACTGCTCGTTGTGTACCTCGCCGTGCGAACGCGGAGCCGTCGTGATGACTTCGTGCAGCATCGACATCGTCACTTCGCCTTTGGCCGCGATGCAGACTTCCAGTCCGTTGCGCAGGATCTGGCGCAGGGAGCGTTGCCAGAACTTGTCCCCCTGCCCGATGCTGGCCCGCTCGCCGCGCTCGGCCGCTTCCACAATCGTCATGAGCAGCGACACCAGCTGCTCGACCCGGCTGCCGGTGACGCCCGGACGTTTCAAGGCATAGCGGATGAGATTGCAGCGCCACTTGTTGCCGGGCGACACGATGATTAACGAATCCGCCCGCCCCGTGGCTCTGGCGTAGCTCTCAATCAATTCCCGGTCGCCGGGCTTCACGCAGCAGACAAGCCCGCCCATGCCTATTGCCAAATACTTGAGCAGAATCCACGCGGCCGAGCCCGTGGTCTTGGCCGCGCCCAGCTCGCCGAATATCGCGACGGACTCGACGGCGTTGCGGAGCGTGAAGGCATCTGACCCCGACCACTGGAACAGTGGAAAATCCAGGTTCCAGGGATCGCGGCCCTTGAGAAGTGCGGAGAGTGGGGGCTCTCCGCACTTTTGTGAGTTGTTGAAGGGATTCATGGCAGTCTCCGTCACTTTTCAGGTGTCACCGCGCCGCGCGCATCGAGATGCCGATGCGCTCCGAGGGAGCTTGTCCCAGCACCGCCAGGAATTGCGTCGGGTCGAAGGTGAGCTGACTTTGAGCCTGCGCTATGGCTTCGTCGGGCACCATCAGCTGCAGGCGTGTTTTCACGAAGCCGTCCGGCAGATAGCGCAGATAGAACCCGCCGGGCATTTGCACCCAGGTTCCGCGCACGACTGGAGCCGCCGCGTCCGGCTGGGCGTTGAAGGCGGCATTTGCATCGGCCTGCTGCCGCATCTGCTGGATCTGCTTGTTGAAATCCGCCATCTTCTGCTGGTTCGCTTGCGCGTTCTTGTCCTTCGCCGCGTGCGCGTTCAGGATGTTCATCAACCCCTGCTGAAAGGCCTTGGCCTGTGCGGCTCCCTGCATCTCCCGCATGATGTCTTTGGGCAGGACGCGCACCGCCGTCTGCTGCACATTGGGCGGCATTTTTTCGAGATCGACGCCCTGCACAATCGCGAAGAACAACTGCTGGACATCGTTCTGCTGCACATCCGGGTGCAACTCGATTTGCTTGAGCAAGGAAGAGACGATTTTTGCTTTCGCGCCCTTGATCGGAGCCGGGTAATAGCCTCCGGCCTTGGTCGCATTCGCGTCGCCGGGGTCGAGCGTGTAGCTCTGCACATACGCTTCGTAAATACCGGCCTTGAGAATGAACGCGCCGTCATCGGTGCGGTCGAGATCGGTCAAGGGCTTGAACGCTTTGGGATCGATGCTTGCTGGCAGCGTGTCCCCATGAATCGTGTCGGCAAAGCTTGTCGATAGAAATGTCTTCGCGTCGGGCTTCACAGGTTGGAAAGGCCCGTTGCCTTGCGTCTGCGCCTGGCAGGCGAGCTTATTGAAGCCGGACTTGTTTTCGCACTGGGCGAATGCGCCCTGCGCACACAACAGAAATGCACTGCTGACGCTCAAAATGCGGACGATGCGGTTCATCATTTTCCTCGGTTTCTATGAGCGCAGGCACGGCGGAGGATTGCCCACTCGTGGGTTCCGGCCGCCGTGCTGATTGGCCTTTGGGATCGGCGTGTCGCGCTCATGGGCCAGAGGATGCGGGAAAGGCCCAAGCCCCCGAAAGATAAACGAAGTTAAACGGCGCGCACCGCCGGTGATGGATAATGACCGGATCGGTCCAAAGCGCATGGTGACTGGCGTCAATCCGGCACGGCATGAAATCGAGCGGCAGCTCGACCGCATGCTCGCGCATCCGCTTTTTGAGGCGCGGGAAATGCAGACAAACATCTTTGAATATCTTGTGAAAAGCGCCCTTGACGGAAACAAGCCCGATGAGCTGGCTCTTTTCCTGAAGTTCTATTCGCAGGAGAAATACAACGCCGGAGGCACCGAAGTACGGACCACGGTGAGTTACATACGCAAGCTGCTGAAGAAATACTATGACGAGGACGGCGCGGACGATCCGGTGATCATCGGCCTGCCCGCTCCCGAGCGCATTCCCCAGCTCGGCGGAAAATACAAGCTCATCAAACGTCCGCCAGGCGGAGCCTACACACCGGTATTCAGCTACAACCCACGCAGCCCGATTGCGAAAGCGTTCGCCATAGCGAACCATCTGCTGCGCGGCAGCGTGGCGCAGATCGGCGAGGGCCTTAAGCAATTAGGCGAGATTCAGGAGATGGAGCCGGGTCATCCCGACGCTTCCTTAAGTTTCGCCGAGGCAACGGGCAGCCAGCTGATGCTCGGCATTTTTATCGAGGAGGGCCGCGCGCCGCTGATTGCCGGTCTGCTTGCACTCATCGCACAGCAAGATCCGGCCACGACGGATGAATGGCGCGTCCACAACGTCCGTGGACTGCTCTTCATGGCGGGCGGGGAATTCGACAAGGCGGGGCTGGAATTTGACGGCGCGCTCGCGATTGACCGGCAGGCCACTATCAGCCGGGGCTGGTACACGAATTTCTTGTTTCAGAGTGGGAAGGAAGAAGAAGCGCTTCGGCAGCAGGGACTGCTTGCGGAAGAGAAAGCCAGCAACGCCGAGGCGCAGGCGATATACGGAGTTTATCTCACCAGGACGAAGCGTTACGACGAAGCCGAGCGCGCCTTCGCACAATCACTCAAGCTCGATCGCAATTGCTGGCCCGCCCACTACGGCATGACGGAGTTATATCTGGCCACCCACAAAGGGGAGCTGGCGCTCACTCACGCGAAGCGTCTCCAGGTACTCGTTGAGCCGGAGGAATTTGAAGACCTGAAGCGCAGGCTGGGCGTCGAGCCTCCCGGCCCCGAGCGTTCCGTTTAACCTCGCTTATCTTTCAGAGGGTCGCCACTTCTTTGCATAGTGACGCGAAGGAGCGTGACCCATGAATCCCAAGCAGAAGAAGTTTCTTTGGATCGCCGGAATTGTTCTGGCGGTGTTTTATTTTCTGCCGACATTTGTTAACTCGTATCGCCGAGCCGCTTACATCCAGCAGATTCAAGCCGCGCAAGCGGCAAGGGCCCAGGCTATTGCCGCGCAGAAGGCGAGCCCCCTGCCCGCTTCCGCCCCCTCACCAGAGGCAGTTGCGGCCGCGATCCATACCCTCGCGTCATTCGACAATCTGCTGGGCGTCTGGCAGGGCATGGCACCCCTGCCCGGCCGCGGCGTCTGCAGCCTCAAGCTGGAATTGCGTAAAGGCATGGACCCCGGACAATATTCGGGATTCCCGGTGCTGCTCTGCATGCCGATGGTGCAACCCGTCATCCGTCCCGGCAACCCGAATCCCTTCCTCGCACAGATGAATCCCGAAGCCGCCGTGCTCACCGGCACTTCAAAGGACGGTGCGATGGATTTCCACGTGGACCGGATCATCAGCAAAGGCGCGAGCGACTGCGAACTGACGGCCTTTACTGTGACGCCGTTTGGAAGCGACCAGATTGCCGCGCAGTGGAAAGAAGCCACCTGCTCCGGCGGACAAATCCTTCTCAAGCGGTTCGGAAGGTAGAGGTGATATGTGCGCGCCGCCCTTCAACCCGAGGCATCGCCCGAGCGGTTCGTCTCGGCGAATGAGGCGGCGCGCTTTCTTTCTGTGACGCGAAGATATGTGCTGGAGCTTGCCAGAAGAGGCATTCAGGGCGCTTATCCGATAGGCACCGGCAGCCAGCGCAAGATCTGGGTATTCAGGCTTTCCGAACTCGCGACCGCCGTGATGCAAAAAGAATCTTCCGCACCGATCCACAAATTCCGCAAAGTGTGCGATCCTGCCCTCGGCAGTCCCCGCTGAAAGGACAAAATGTCTTATCAGCGAGGATCACTCAAGAAACTACGCCGCAAGGAAGGAGAAACCTGGGTGCTGCGTTTCCGGGTTTTAAGCGCGGAAGGAAAAAGGGTCGAAAACATCCTGCCCATCGGTCTTGTCGCGGATTTCCCGAAGGACAAGGACGCATGGCGCGAGGTGGACAGACTGGGCCTGGGAGTCAGAATCAACGACGCCCCCGCCCCCGGCCGTGTTCAGTTTACCTTTCTTGCGGAGCATTATCTCAAGGCCGATTTCGGTAGCGATGCTGTGCGCCCGAAATCGGCCAACACCATCCCCATCGTTGAGCATTACGTCCGCGATTACCTCGTCAAGCGATTCGGCGAGCGGATCGCGGAGGACATCAAGCCGCTTGAGATTCAGAAGTGGCTGAAGTCCCTCGTTGAGTCAAACGGACTTGCCTGGACGACGGTCGCGAAGATACGGGGCCTCATGCACCGCATCTACAAAATCGGCATCCTGCACGAGCACGTCTCGAAAAATCCCGTGCTGCACGTCGAGACGCGCTCCAAGTCCAATTACCGGGCAATCATCATCACCCCGGCCCAGACCGTTGCGATCCTGAAGTCCCTCCCCTCACCTCTCCATTACACGCTGGTGCTCACCTGTGCGGCGACCGCGCTGCGCTCGTCGGAGATTCTGGCGCTGCGCTGGAGCGACGTACTGTGGGGAGAAGGAAGGATCAGGATTTCAAAACGCTGGGCCAAGGGAGAAGACGGAGAAACCAAGACCGATGCGTCGGACGGCTACGTCCCGCTGCATCCGGTGTTGGCCGGGCATCTTCGCGCGTGGCGAGAGCAAACGTTGCACGCGAAGGAGTCGGACTTTGTGTTTCCGTCGATGAGAGCCGAAGGCAGGAAACCGCTCTGCTCTTCCGTATTCGTCGCCGACTATCTGCGCCCGGCCGCAAAAAAAGCCGGAGTCACTATCCAGGACGGCCAGAGGTTCGGACTTCACAATCTTCGCCACTCACTCAGCAACTGGCTGGTGAACAAGGCGAAAGTCGAACCGAAAACCGTTCAGGGAATCCTGCGTCACAGCAAGATACAAACGACGCTCGATCTGTACACGCAGGAAGACAGCGACGAAACGCGGGCCGCGCAGGGCGAATTTCTCTCCGCCGTGGGGATGAGCACTACGGTGAACTGAAATCTGTGGGTTGGATTGTGGGTTGGAGTTTCCGGTGTCACGTCCGGTAACTCCTTGAAAAGAAATGGCGGGGACGACGAGACTCGAACTCGCGACCTCTGCCGTGACAGGGCAGCGTTCTAACCAACTGAACTACGTCCCCACTCGCCAAATCAACAACTTGCCGGAAAGCCTTGCTGGACAAGGATTTTGCAAGTCTCGCGTACAGCGCGGCGTTAGTTGGCGCTTCCTTAATCAGCAGCTGTCCCTGCCGAAATCCTGATGTCAATAAATCGTCCGACGCGCTTCGCAGGAATATATTAACACAGCCAGTTAGCGTTGTAGTCCTTCGCGCTTGCTGCGGCTCTCCAACGTAATCCACATGGACTGGTTCTGGAACAACAGCTTCACTTCCCAGATGGTTTTCGACGAATGCAAGAGGCGGCGAAATAGTGATCGCCGATGATTACGGTGGCACGGAAGGGCCTGCGCTTGTCACAGACTGATCTGCGGATTGATATTGACCTCAGCGAGGCTCGGGCGGGGGCATATTCTCTTGGGGTTCGACAGCCTAGTCTTGAGTGGACACAATATCGCATCCCGGTGTTTTGATTCCTATCCGATGTCGATCCACCCCACCCCAGATTCCAGTCTTATGAGCGTGCGGAATAACGTGCCGTCGAGGATTCATTGGACAGCAACCAACCCCGGCTGCAATGGCGGGACCGTCCCCAGGACTGGCGACCCGCCGAAGAACATCCGCCGTGGGTGAACCAATCTCGCAATCAGAATGTACCTGTGATCACTGGCACGACTGAAGTGGATTCCCTACACTTAGCATGGAATTGCTGTCAGCAGATTTGTGAGGAGCGCGTGCCCTGCAAGCCAAGCTTGAACTTCTGTCGGTGATCGCCGGAGAGTGCAGTGCTGTTTGTCTGGAGCATCGGACATCACGCGTTTGTGTCTTGAAGTTCTTGCTCGCGATGGTCCTCTTCTGCGCTCTGGCGGCGGCTGCGGGCGCGCAGATTTCTCCCGGGCCGCTCTCCCAACCCCATCAATCCTTGAATGGCGTAACCAACTGCACCTCCTGTCACAAACTGGGCAGCATGGCCACGTTGAAGTGCGTGGATTGTCACACCGAGATTGGCGCACGCATGGCGTCGCACAGAGGGCTGCATGCGTCGTATAAGCTCGCGCCCGGAAGCCAGGAGTGCGCCCGCTGTCACTCGGAACATAACGGGGAAGATTTTCCGTTGGTCAAGTGGGACATCAAGGCTTTTGATCATCGCCCGACGGGATACACGCTGGAAGGAAAGCACGCGGGACTCACCTGCAATCAGTGCCACACGGCGACCCACATTGCGGCATCCGAACGCGCCACCATCAAGGTAAACGTGAACCGCACTTACCTCGGCCTGGTGCAAACCTGCGTCAGTTGCCACAAGGACGAGCACAACGGGCGTTTGGGACAGAACTGTCTGCAATGCCACAACTACCAGGACTGGAAAAGCGTGAACGTAGGCCCCGGAGCGAGCCAGTTCGATCACTCGAAGACGCGCTACCCGCTGACCGGCGCGCACGCTCCGGTGGCATGCGCCAAGTGCCATACGCCTGGTCCCGACAACAAGCCGCGCTATACGAGCATCCCGTTCAACCTTTGCTCGGACTGCCACAAAGACCCGCACCACGGAAGTTTTCCGCAGACCTGCTCGTCGTGCCACACCACTGCGGGCTGGAACAGGATTTCCATCGCCAGCGTGGGCGAAAAGTTCGATCACTCGAAAACGAAATATCCGCTGCTCGGCAAGCACGCCAGGGTGGACTGCGGGAAATGCCACTCCGGTGGGGATTTCAAAAAGCCCATCCCGTTCGTCAAGTGCGCGGACTGCCACAAGCCCGATCCACACAGCGGACAATTTGCCAAACGTGCCGATGGCGGTGAATGTGCGTCGTGCCATATCGTGGACGGATGGAAACCTTCGACCTTCACCATCAAGGAGCACGCGGCCACTCAGTATCCGCTGCTGGGCGGTCACGCGAAACTCAAGTGCGAGCAATGCCACCTTCCCAAAGGCTCCGACACGCAATACAAGATCAAGTTTGCGCAGTGCACCGATTGCCACGCCGACCAGCACGCCGGGCAGTTCGTTGGCGCTCCATACTTGAACGCCTGCGACCGCTGCCACACCGTGGAGGCCTACAAGCCATCCACGTTTTCGCTCACGCGCCACAAGCAAACACGTTTCGTCCTCAGCGGCGGCCACATCGCGGTTCCCTGTGCCGACTGCCACAAACTGTCGGACGCATTCACACCCAAGCCGTCCGCCATCTACCACTGGCAACAATTGGAATGCACCAGTTGCCACGAGGACCCGCACACGGGCCAGTTCCGCGAACGCATGCAGCAGCCCGGTCCCGGCGGCAAGCCGGCGGGATGCGAAGCCTGCCACTCGACCAGGAACTGGAAAGATCTCTCGCGCTTCGATCACGCGAAGACTTCGTTCCCGCTGCTGGGAGCGCACCGAGCGACCACCTGCATGGATTGCCACAAGCCGCCCAACCTGGAAACCAAGTTGCTGCACGTGGATTTCAAGGCCGCTCCCAAGCAATGCGAGGACTGCCACGAAGATGCCCACGGCAAACAGTTCGCCAAAAGCGAAGTGACGCGGTGCGCGGAATGCCACAACTCGACCAAATGGAAGCCGGCGCTGTTCGATCATGACCTGCGCACGCAGTTTCCTCTGCGCGGCGAACATCAGAACGTGACCTGCGCGGCCTGCCACAAGCTGACTCGCGAGGTGGCAGGCAAGGCCGTTCTGTTCTATAAACCCACTCCCAGGGAGTGTGAGGCCTGTCACGGCCCCACTAACCCCGTGCCAAAGCATTCCTGAGCAGTGGCCCGATCGAACCTCACCTCATCCGCAATTTGTGAAGTCCGTGAAATCGTCGCAGAGACGACTCCACTCAACGTCGCATCAGGCAAGGGCTTTGCACGCGGTAGTGCTACAACTTCCGAGTATGTCACTCGACAAGAAACAAATCCGTGGCCAGCGTGATCCCGTGAAATTATTTCTAGACGGCGGCAGAAGTTACATCTCATCGTCGAACAGGTGTACCTCTGGCCTCGCAGGCCTGCGCTCTGGCTCGTTCTAAAGCACTCCAAGCGTAACGTCCAAATCGGAAGGCCAATCGTTAACCTGTATGGGCTTCTGATTGCTTCGTGGGAAGCACACCAAGTCTGTTTGGCAGTCAGGACAATCGAGCAAAACAGGTCAACCCATGCAGGTAACTGGGAGCATGCTGAATCTGGCGGCCGGGATCTTGCTGGCTTTTGCCCCGCTTCACGCGGGCCAGCCCCAGTCCGCCCCGGGAACGCACAGCCCCCACGGCAACCTGAATATTCCCTGCCAGAACTGCCACACCACACTAGGCTGGAGGCCGATCCGGGCACTCCCCGAATTCGACCACAATCAAACGCGCTATCCGCTGCGCGGCATGCACACCTCCGTCACCTGTTCGCAATGCCATCTCAAGCCTGTGTTCAACAATGTGGGGAAGCGCTGTCAGGACTGCCACGCAGATATTCATAAGCGGCAGCTCGGCTCCAACTGCGAGGCCTGCCACACTGTCCGCGGCTGGCAGGTCGCGGTCAAAGAGATTCAGCAGCACAACAATCGCTTTCCGCTGACCGGTGCCCACGCGGCGGTGGACTGCGATTCCTGCCACAAAGGGGCGGCCAACAGCAAATTCCAGACCATGTCCACGGACTGCTACTCGTGTCATGCCGGCGACTACAAGCGGGCGAAGAACCCGGACCACTCCAAATTCGCCACCACGTGTGACACCTGCCATAGCACTGACAACTGGCTGAACGCCAAGTTTGACCACTCCAGCACCGGATTCCCGTTGAGCGGAGGCCACAGCGTTCCGCCGCGGGCCTGCGAGGACTGCCACATCAACAACATCTACAACCTGACCACCACCGCCTGTGTATCGTGCCATCTGAAAGACTTTCAGGGCACGAACAATCCCAGCCACATTGCGTTGAACTTCTCACAGACCTGCGAGCAGTGTCACAACACCTCCACGTGGACCAACGTGACCTTTGACCACAGCGGGGTTGGCTTCAACCTGACCGGGCTGCACACCGTCCCGCCGCGCGCCTGCACCGATTGCCACACCAACAACAACTACAAGCTGACGACGGGAACGTGCGTGTCCTGTCACTTGAAGGACTTTCAGGGCACCACCAACCCCAACCACGTCACCGCGAATTTCCCGCAGACCTGCGAAAACTGTCACAACACGTCGAGCTGGACAAATGCAACGTTCGACCACACCAACGTGGGGTTTAACCTGACTGGCCTTCACCTGGTGCCACCGCGCGCCTGCACCGACTGCCACACCAACAACAACTACAAGCTCACCACGGCCACCTGCGTGTCCTGCCATTTGAAGGACTATCAGGGCACCACCAACCCCAACCACGTCACCGCGAACTTCCCGCAGACCTGCGAAAGCTGCCACAGCACCTCTTCGTGGACGGGAGCTACTTTCGATCACTCGACCACCGGCTTCACTCTGACCGGGCTGCACATCGTGCCGCCACGGGCGTGCACGGATTGCCACATCAACAATAACTACAATCTGACCACAGCGGCCTGTGTGTCCTGCCATTTAAAGGACTACCAAGGGACCAACAACCCGAACCACGTGACCGCGAATTTCCCCCAGACCTGCGAGTCCTGCCATAGCACCAGTTCGTGGACGGGTGCCACGTTTGATCACACCAACGTGGGATTCAATCTGACGGGCTTGCACACGGTCCCTCCGCGCGCCTGCACCGACTGTCACACCAACAATAACTACAATCTGACCACCGCGACGTGCGTGTCCTGTCACTTGAAGGACTATCAGGGCACCACCAGCCCCAACCACGTCACGGCGAATTTCCCGCAGACCTGCGAGTCGTGCCATAGCACCAGTTCGTGGACGGGCGCGACCTTTGATCACTCGACGACCGGCTTCACCTTGACCGGGCTGCACCTGGTACCACCGCGGACTTGCACCGACTGCCACATCAACAACAACTACAGCCTCACCACCGCATCGTGCGTGTCCTGTCACTTGAAGGACTATCAGACGACCACCAACCCGAATCACGTCACGGCGAATTTCCCCCAGACCTGTGAAACCTGCCACGACACGACTTCGTGGCTCGATTCGACTTTCAACCACACCACGACGGGGTTCGCGTTGACCGGACTGCATCTGGTCCCCCCGCGAGTCTGCACCGACTGTCATGTCAACAACAACTACAACCTGACCACGACAGCGTGCGTGTCCTGCCACTTGAAGGACTATCAGGGCACCAATAACCCGAACCATGTCACGGCAAATTTCCCGCAGACCTGCGAGACCTGCCACGACACCACCTCGTGGCTGGACGCAACATTCAATCACACGACGACGGGGTTCACGTTAACCGGGCTGCACTTGGTGCCGCCGCGTGTCTGCACCGACTGCCATGTCAACAATAACTACAACCTCACCACCACGGCCTGCGTGTCCTGCCACCTAAAGGACTATCAAGGCACGAGCAACCCGAACCACGTGACGGCGAATTTCCCGCAGACCTGCGAGACCTGCCATGACACCACCACCTGGCTGGACTCGACATTCAACCACTCGACCACTGGTTTCACGCTGACCAATTCGCACCTGGTGCCGCCTCGCGTGTGCACCGATTGCCACGTCAACAACAACTACAATTTGACCAGCACCCTGTGCGTCACCTGCCATCAGAAGGACTACAACAACGCCATCACGCCGGTGAACCACGTGCAGGCCAACTTCCCCACCACCTGTGAAGGCTGCCACGACACCATCCAATGGACCGACGGCAAGTTCGACCACTCGACCACCGGTTTCACGCTGACCAATTCCCATCTGGTGCCGCCGCGCGTGTGCAGCGACTGCCACGTCAACAACAACTACAACCTGAACAGCACACTGTGCGTCACCTGCCATCAGAAGGATTACAACGGTGCGACGACGCCGGTGAACCACGTTTCGGCAAATTTCCCCACCACCTGTGAAAACTGCCACGACACCATCCAATGGACCGACGGCAAGTTTGACCACACCTCCACCGGATTCACGCTGACGGGACTGCACCTGGTGCCGCCGCGCCTGTGTACCGACTGCCATGTGAACAACAACTACACGCTGAACAGCACGTTGTGCATCACGTGCCATCAAACGGATTACAACAACACCACCAACCCAGGTCACTCGGCGCAGCCGCAGTTTTTCCCCACCACTTGCCAGAACTGCCACAGCACCACCAACTGGCTGAACGCTGCGTTCAACCACACCCAATACACGCAGTTCCCGATCTCGCACGGCAACGCGAACGGGGTGTGCTCGACTTGCCACATCAACTCCAACGACTATTCGATCTTCCAGTGCACCAACTGCCACCAGAAGTCCGACACCGACGGGAACCACCAAGGTGTCAAGGGATACGTCTACAACAGCATCAACTGCTACCAGTGCCACAAAAACTAAGGGAGACGAAATTGGTGTTGGGGATCCCGGCGTGCAAAGCGCGGACAACAGCGATTGAAGAGAGAGCATGAAGGCGGTCTGCGGACAATTCGCGGTGATCCTGCTGTCGTTGTCTGCTGCGGTGGCCCAGACCAGTTCTCCGCCCGCCGCGCTCCAGCACATCGCCGCCTCCAGCCAGGGCGAAGACCTCATCGTTGACATCGCGCTGAGCGCCCCCGTCCGGGCCTCGGCGGACATCGCCCACAATCCTGATCGCATTCTCATTGACCTCGAAGGCGCAAACTGCACGGCCCCGTTCTCCGACCTGGCCGTCCGGCAGAACGGAATCCTGCGCGTGCGCGCCGCCCAGCACAGCACCAGTCCTTCCATCACTCGCGTGGTGGTTGACCTGGACCGCGCCCATCCCTACACCGTGCGCACCGAGGGCGGGCACGTGATTGTTACCATCAGTCCGGTTGAGTTCCGCAAGAGCGCCTCGCAAGGCGCTCCCGCCGCCGCCACTTCCGGCACCCTGCTGGGACTTCTGCGACGCCAGCCCGATCGTCCGACTGGGATGAACGGGCCTCAGCCCGCGTCTGTGAATTCGGTCCCGCTGCCTCCTCTGCCAGTCGCACACACCGGAATCGAACCCAGCGCCAGTTCCCTGGCGACAGCGGCACCGCTCCCGCCGCCGCCGGTTATTCATTCGCAGCCCGCAACCGCGGATGGGAATAACAGCGCAAACGGTTCGTTCAATCCGCAGCCCGCATCCCCCACCCCCGGCACCACAGCCGCACTGGCCCCGTCGGGATTCGAACCGGGCAATGCAAAACCCGAGCCAGTTGCCACCGCCGCGACCACAGGACCTGCGCCTGCTCCGGAACCTGCTCCCGCTCCGCCGGTCCTGGTTCCAACTCCGGCGCCCGTTGCCGCCATCGCCATCCGCTCCGACGATCCTTCGCTGCACACCGTGTTTCGCGTCAAGTATGTAGCCGACGGAGTCGCCTATCTCGATGGCGGATCGTCCGCCGGACTGGCCGAGGGTATGAAGCTGGAGATCATTGAAGCCGACATGCCTGCCCATCAAGGAGAAAGCATTGACGCGGCTGACCAGCGTGTGGTGGCTGAGTTGGAAGTCTCAGGCGTCGCGGAGACCTCAGCGGTCACCGACATCCATGGTCCCAAGCGGCCGGTCAAAGTCGGGGACCTAGCGTATCTCTCCGCCGCGGATACAGCAGCCCTGATTCAGCAACGGGCGCTCGGCGCCACGCGGCAGTATCCCGCGGTGGTGACCTTCACCGACGATGACACGCCCGACGAAGAAGCGCGCGTGGATGTGCCGCGACCGCCGCTGCCCTCGGTGAATCGCGGCCGTGGACGCATCGGCTTTGACTATATCGGCACCACCAGCCGGGGCGTCACCAGTGTGACCAGCACCAATCTCGGCATGGTCTTCCGTGGAGACATTACCCGCATTGGCGGCACCTTCTGGAACCTCAGCGGATACTGGCGCGGACGTCTGACCAAGCAAAGCGGGAGCCAGCAGACGCTGCAAAATCTGCTGAACCGCACTTATCACCTGAACCTGACCTACGACAATCCGCAGTCGAACCTGGTCGCGGGGTTTGGACGCCTCTACCTGCCCTGGGCCCCGAGCCTGGACACCATTGACGGTGGATACTTCGGCTATCGTCCCCGCCGGGGCACCACGTTCGGCGTATTCGGAGGCTCTACGCCTGACCCAGCCTCGTGGAGCTACAACCCGAACCGCGCCATTGGCGGCACGTTCATCAACTTCGAAGGCGGCGCCTACGACGGCTTCCATTACACCAGCACCTCGGGTGCGGCCGTCAGCATGATCCAGTGGGCGATTGACCGGCCATTCCTGTTTTTTGAGAACGGGATTTCCTACAAACGGATCTGGTCACTCTACGATTCGCTGCAGTTCGATAGCCCGAAAGGCACTCCTGCTACGCCCGCGCCGGGGCCCGGCCTGGGACGCAACTTCCTCACTTTCCGGGTGCAGCCAGTTCCCCGCCTCGAACTGACGCTGAATCACACTTACTTTCGCGATGTCCCAACCTATGATCCCGCACTCTTGGGCACCGGACTGCTCGACAAATTTCTGCTGCAAGGCGTCAGTGCGGGAGTAAGAGTGGAAGTCATCAAGCACACATTCGTCTCGGCCACGCTCGGGCAGAGTTTCCGTACCGGCGACGGCCACTCGTCGGTCAACCAGATGTACGGCCTGGAGTTCACGCGGCTGCCGTGGTGGAAGTTGCGCGCCGACGCCCACTACGCGCGCTTCAGCAATTCCTATGGCAGCGGTTCTTACACCGCGTTCACGCTCTCGCGGCAGATGACCGACGCGCTGCGTTTGGAAATCCTGGCCGGCCAGCAGGCCTTTACTTCGCCGCTCACCACCGACAGCCGCTCGCGCTTCGTCACGGGGACGGTTGAGACGAATTTTGGGCCGCACTATTTCCTGCAGGGCAATGCCACCACCGCGCGAGGCCAACTCAGCTATGACCAATGGATGATGACCATGGGATACCGCTTTGACACCAAGGGGCACAAACAGGAATGAGATCAAACCCTTCAACTCGTTCCCGAACGCTTGCCGCGCTGCTGCTGGCGGCCAGTCTGCCTTGCTTTGCCGGAAAACCGGCCGGACAACCGGCCGCAGAGACGGCGCCCGAAGCGCAGCGGCTGGAGCAATTACTTTCCCTCACCGGCACACAGGTAAACGCCTTCCTCGACCAGTTCTCGGACGTGAAATGTATTGAGCAGGTGGAGCAGGAGAAATTCGGCAAAGACGACAAGGTCGCGGTGCATGAGCGGGCGACCTACGACTATCTCATCATGCTTTCCAACAACGGCGGCGAAATCAACCTGTCGGAATCACGGCAGGCGGTGCATGAAGACAAGGACAAAAAGAACCGCTCGTTGCTGATCAGCAACGGCTTCGCCACGCTCTTCCTGGTATTTCATCCGGTGTACGCGGGCAGTTTTCAGTATCGCTGGCTCGGCGAGGAGACCTTAGACGGCCGGCGATTGACCAGGATCGGGTTCGAACACATCCGCGGCACGCGCTCTCCCGCCGCGCTCGCGCTGCGGGGCCGTGAATACCCTCTGGAGCTTTCCGGAAGCGCGTGGATTGACGCCGACACTGGCAACATTGTCCGCATCGAAGCCGGCATTGGTGACACGCTGCAGGACGTCGGCCTCAAAACCATTTCCTCCCGCATTGACTTCTCTCCCGTGCCGTTTGGCAGTCTCACGCCCGTGTACTGGTTTCCAACCACCGCTCGCGTTGAGGTCGAGACCCCCCGCCAGCACTGGCGAAACACACACCACTTTACCGATTACAAGAAATTTTCCGTGAGCACGGAAGACAGGGTGATGCAAAAACCATGAGCGCACACGCCACCGTCGCAACCACCGCCGTCTCGGCGGCATCTCATAATCCCGATCAGGGCCATCGCGTCCGGCTCGCGGTCGCCTATAGCATTGCCATCGCGCTGATTTGCGTGGTGGCGGTCTACGGTCTCAACTACTACACGCTGGGCGCAGCCGACCGTCCGTTTTCGCCCAAACACGCGCTGTTGCGTCCCAGCGGTTCCATCGGCGTCAAGCTGGGGATGGCCGGCTTTGGCATGTTCCTCATTATTTTTCTCTATCCCCTGCGAAAGCTTTGGCCGTGGCTTGGACGGCAGGGCCTGACCCGCCATTGGCTCGATTTTCACGTTCTGCTGGGACTGGCGGCGCCTTTCGTCATCGCATTCCATGCGGCGTTCAAATTTCGCGGTTTTGCCGGCATCGCCTTCTGGATCATGCTGGCAGTCTCCCTCAGCGGTGTGGTCGGCCGCTACCTCTACGGGCAGATCCCACGCAGCTTGAGCGCGGCTGAACTCACCATGAAGGAAGTCCAGGAGAACCGTGAGCGGTTGGCCGAGCAAGTGAAGGCGCAGCGTCTGCTGTCGGAGAAAGACCTGCAATCGCTGCTGCGACTGCCCAGCAAGCAACGGGTGGACGCGCTCCCGATGTTTGTCGCGCTCGCCTACATGATGCTGCTTGATGTTGCGGGATGGCTTCGCGTAGCGGGCCTGCGCCGCCGCTCGCTCCCTCTCTCGGGTAAATTCACGACCGTGTTTGGTCTCTTGCCCATCCGCAACACACCGCTGGAGCGGGCCATTGCGGCCGCTCGCGAAGAGGCAGCCCTGACCAAGAAAGTGCTTTTCCTGGAACGCTCGCAGCAGGTATTTCACTTGTGGCACGTCATACACAAGCCGTTCAGCTATACCTTCGCTTTGCTGGCCCTGGCGCATATCGCGGTGGCACTGGCCATGGGATATTTTTAGGCAAGTTTACGAAATGGTCGTATTTCAGACTTGCAGAATTGAAATTCGCCAATTCCGGCAATTCAGCAATCGGAAGATTTGTTAGACCAAGGAAAGAACCGACACTCTATGGACACGCTCATCGCACTGGTGGTTGCAGCAGGAATGACGACATTTTTCCTGCGCGGCTATCTCAAAAGCCTGAAAGAACGGGACCGCAAGGCCAAAGATGCGGTTGAAAAAGGAAAGACGTTTTCCGAAGGACCGCGGGCCCAGCATCCCCACATTGATCCGCACTACTGCATCGGATGCGCGTCCTGCACCTCGGTTTGTCCCGAGGGCGATGTGCTGGCGATGATCGGCGCCAAGGCAGCGATTGTGAACGGCTACAAATGCATTGGACACGGCTTATGCGCCGAGGCCTGCCCGGTGGGCGCGATCACCATGGTGATGGCCAACCCCACCATGAGCGCGAATGTGCCCCGCATCACCCCCGAATACGAGACCAGCATTCCCAACCTGTTCATCGTCGGCGAACTCGGAGGTCTGGCGCTCATCAAGAACGCTGTCAATCAGGGACGCGAATGCGTGGACACGATTGCCCGGCGATTGCAGACCTCGCCAAAGCCGCCCCAGGAGAGCATCTATGACGTGCTGGTCGTGGGCGCGGGTCCGGCCGGGCTCAGCGCATCGCTGCGCGCCATCCAAAACAAACTCACCCACATCACGCTGGAACAGGATGAAATTGGCGGCACGGTCGCCAAGTATCCCCGTCAGAAGCTGGTCATGACCAGCCCGGTTGAGTTTCCCATGTATGGCAAGTTCAACAAACTGGAACTTTCCAAGGAACATCTGCTGGCTTTCTGGGACATGGTGCTCAACCGCGCCGACTTTAATGCGCGTACTGGCGAGAAAGTGGAAAACATTCAACGCGGACCCGACGGCATCTTCACCGTCTCGTCCGCGAACAATCAATACCAGGCACGCTCCGTCGTCCTTGCCCTGGGCAAGACCGGCACGCCAAAGAAGCTTGAGATCAAAGGCGAGGAACTCCCCAAGGTGATGTACCGCCTCATTGAAGCCGACCACTACATCAACAAGAACATCCTCGTCGTCGGCGGAGGGGACAGCGCGGTCGAGGCCGCCATGGGCCTGGCCATACAGGTGGGTAACAAGGTCACGCTGTCCTACCGCAAAGGCGCCTTCAACCGCATCAAGGAACGCAACGCAAAAAAAATCGAGGATTGCATGCGGTCTGGGAAGATCGAGGTCTTGTTTAACTCGACTCCCTCCGAGATCAAGCCCGAGTCGGTGGTCGTTGACCTCAACGGAACCCCCCGGGAGATCCCCAACGACTACGTGTTCGTATTCGCCGGAGGTACTCCGCCGTTTGATTTCCTGAAAAAGATTGGGATCGGGTTTGGCGACCACGACTTGATCCAGGAAGTACACCAGGAAGCCAGGCAGGCGTCGGTGATCAAAATACAAACCGCCAGCGTGGGGACCGCAAAAGCATAAGTCCAACTGGTCTTGAAGTGGTAGGCAGTGCAGGGCTCGAACCTGCGACCTCCTGCTTGTAAGGCAGGCGCTCTAACCAACTGAGCTAACCGCCCAGCGACTTGCTTCGACGCGCTCCGCGCGATCCGCGAGGGGCGGAAAACCCGGCTGCGGCTGGCGCAGCTTGAGTATACGCGAGCGCTCCCGCCACGGCCAAACGCGGTGATCTTGAGGCCAACCGTATTCCAAGCCTTCCGATTTGGGAAGCAGGCACGGTGTCGTTTTCACTTGCGGATAAAGAATCGGCGAATTGCCGCCGATAACCGTACTTGATAGGAACGAAACACGGAGATCGCCGGGCGCCGCCCTGAGGACCAGGAATGTTCCGCTTCGGACTCAAGACCAAACTCGTCGCGGGATTTGGAACGCTGCTAACGCTCCTGGTGCTACTGGGGGCGAGCAGCTACTACTCTGTCTTGCGCGTGGCCGCGGCCACCGAGGCGGCGAACTCCTCGCTGCAGGAAAAACATCTTGCGGCGATGAGCGAGAATGCGCTCCGCCGTGCCATCCGTGCCGCTAACGACCACATCTTTAACGGCGATGCGGCCTCATTGAAGCGCTATCAAGCAGAGAAGGAAGACACGCAGGCGCGGCTGTCGGAACTCAGAACAATTTTGACGTCGGACCAAACCGTGACCCTGCTGGACGCGTTTCGCAATGGCGGGGAACGCGCACTCCGCCTGGAGGACCGAGCCATCGCGCTGCGGAAAGCCAGCCGCACCTACGAGGCCACTACGCTGGCTTTTGGTCCGGAGATGGAGGAGGCCATGCGCGCGACGGCCGAGGCGTCCGGTCAACTTGCGACCATCGAGGGGCAAGTGGCGCAGGACAACCTTGCCGTCGAACACCAGATGCAACAGCGGGCCAACCACATTACCATCACTCTGGTCTCGATGGGACTGGTGCTCGGGCTGGTCACGACCGCGCTCATTGGCCGTTCCATCACGGTCGGAATTTCGCGGATGCTGGTCATGATCCAGCAGGTAGCCGAACGCAACCTGGCCATCGAAGACATCGAAGCGGGCTCCGATGACGAAATCGGCAAGGCCTGTCTGGCCCTGAACCAGATGAAAAATAATCTTTGCGAGATGATTGTTGCGATTGCGGCGACGGCCGAACGAGTGGCCAGCGCCAGCGAGCAAATTGCCGTCTCGACCGGCCGTTCCGCCGAGAGCGCGGCAACCCAGACCCAGCAGGCCGACCAGATCGCGGGCGCGATCGAGGAACTGGCCGTCACCGTGCAACTGGTGGAAGAACACTCGCGGAAAGCGGGGGCCATGTCGCTGAAATCGGCGGAAGTGGCAAGGGCGGGCGGCGATGTGGTGGACGAAACCCTCTCCGCCATCCGCCACATTGCGACCTCTTCCCGCGACAATGCGCTGCGCGTCACCGACCTCGGCACCAGTTCCCGGCAGATCACCAAAATTGTGGCCGTCATTCAGGACATTGCGGACCAAACCAACCTGCTGGCTTTAAATGCCGCTATCGAAGCCGCTCGTGCAGGCGAACAGGGCCGCGGATTCGCCGTGGTGGCTGACGAAGTGCGCAAGCTTGCCGAGCGTACCACCTCGGCCACCAAAGAGATCGCCGTCACGGTAAAGTCCATCCAGTCGGAGACGCAGAGCGCGGTGGACGCGATGGAGCATGAAAGCCGCGATGTTGAAGCGGGCGTAGAAAGAACGGCGGCTTCCGGCGCGGTGCTGAAAGAGATCATGCAGATGTCGGCCGAGGTGGACTCAGCGATTACGCAAATCACGGACGCGGCCCGCACCCAACTGGATGCCGCCAGCCAGGCGGGTTCCAGCATCCAGCAAATCTCCAACCTGGTGCGGGAGTCCTCTGCTTCCGCCCGGGAAACGGCCTCGGCCTGCAACGATTTGTCGCGGCTCGCCGCCAATTTGCGTCAGATGGTGAATCGTTTCACGCTGCCATCCCACGGTGGAAGAAAATCTCCGCCCCAGAGAGCGACACAGAGTTCGGCTCCGGCGCGTGCGGCGGCGGCCGGCCAGTAATTTGCCGCTCCTGCGCCTCCATTGCGCCCAATCTTCGCCGCACAGTCTGCTAGACTGGCCCAGTGCGTCGCCTCATCGTCAATGCCGACGATCTCGGCTACACATCCGGCATCAACCGTGCAATCTTCCAGGCCCACGCGTCGGGCCTCGTCACGTCAACGACGCTCATGGCCAACGGTCCAGCCTTCGCCGACGCTTGCGCCGGTCTTGGCTCGGCCCCCCATCTCAGCGTTGGCTGCCACGTCATGCTGATTGACGGCTCGCCTCTGTCCAGCCCCTCCGCCATCGCGTCCCTCGTTTCCGCCGGTTCCTCCACATTCCGCACCAGCCTGGGCGCATTCGCAGCTCTCGCCATGTTCGGACGCATCGATCCACGGCACATTGAAATCGAAGCCGCGGCACAGATTCGCCATCTCCAGAGTGCGGGAGTTTCTCCCAGCCACATTGACACGCACAAACACACTCACATTTTCCCAACCGTGCTGCGGCCTCTGCTCCGTGCCGCCAGAGACTGCGGAATTCGCTGTGTGCGCAATCCGTTTGGCCCCGGCCCTGCCCTGCCTCTGCCTGTCTTACTCAACTACCCGGGCGTCTGGCGCAGATGGGCCGAGCTGCGGGTCTTGTCGCGATTTGCGGCCACGTTTCGTGAGATCGCGCTCGCTTACGGCTTCACCACTCCGGATGGCACTCTGGGGATAGAAGTCACCGGCATGCTCGACGAGTCCTTGTTCGCGGCCCTCGCGCAAAACATTCCACCCGGCACCTGGGAGTTCGTCTGTCACCCTGGATATGACGACGCTGATCTCGCAAAGTCGAACACCCGCCTCACGAAATCCCGCGCAATTGAGTTCCAGGTTCTAACTTCCCCGGAGGCCCGGAAGGCCCTGGAGAAATCTGGGGTCGAGCTTATTTCTTACCGTGATCTCAACCGCTGAACGTCTCGGCACCATTGGCGCCTGCAAACACTAAAGTAATCTAACTTCCGGCCCGCACGTCGGACTACCATCGGAAAGCTGCCAACAGGCAAAGTTGCGGCTTGCTCTCTTATGTCCAGTCCTGGAACAGCTCCGCGCACCACGATCGATCTTCGCGTCCGCGTGTGGGGCATGGGTGCGAATGACCGCCCGTTTTTTCAGAACGCGACCGCGCAGAACATCAGCGCGACCGGCGCCAGCATTTTTGGACTGGAACATGAACTCAAGATCGGCGACGTCATCGGTGTACAGTACGAGACCAAGAAGGGCCGCTGCAAGGTGATCTGGATCAAAGAAGCCGGCTCGCTCAGGCACTATCAGATCGGCGTGCAGCTCGTGGTAGACCAGGAATGTCCGTGGCTGGACCACTTGTCCCATGAGGCCAAAGAGGTGGCGCTTGCCCCCAAACCCCACGATAACCGGCGGCGCTTCCTTCGTCACAGAATTTCGTTTCCGCTCGAGATGCGCGACGAGAGGGTCAACACGCCGATGCGCGTCAATGCAACCGACATTAGCGGCAATGGCTGTTATGTTGAGACCGTCATGCCGCTGACCATCGGCACGACCCTGCGCATTGACTTCTGGATTGATGAGGAGCGCATTTCCGGCTCATCGGTGGTGCGCACTCGCGATCCCGGCGTCGGCATGGGCATTGAATTCATCGGCCTTCCCGATGACACCAAAACACGCTTTCAGGCCCACCTGGACAAGCTTGATCCCACGCTTGGTTCCCAGTGCCCGCAGTCAGACAAAGAAGACTCCAAGCCGAACAGTTCCGCCAATTACGTGTAGAATCTGCATCTTCCGCGCCGCTCTGCCATCGAATCGTAAGACCCCGAAACAGAGCGGGTGGTGGATCGCATGAAAATCGGCATTACTTGCTACCCGACCTACGGCGGCAGCGGCGTGGTGGCCACGGAACTCGGCCTGGAGCTGGCGCTGCGCGGGCACGAAATCCATTTCATTTCCTACGCGCAGCCCATTCGCCTGCGCGGCTCCGAGCCCAACATCCACTATCACGAAGTTGAAGTCTCGCGTTATCCGCTGTTCGAATATCCGCCTTATGATCTTGCACTGGCCACACGCATGGCGGAGGTCTCGCAGCTCTATGATCTGGACCTGCTGCACGTTCACTACGCCATCCCGCACTCCGTCAGCGCGCTGCTGGCCCGCCAAATGCTGGCCGCCGGCCCGCGCGCGCAGCGCCTTCCCTTTGTAACCACGCTTCACGGTACGGATATAACTCTGGTTGGCCTGGACCGTTCGTATTTGCCCATCACCCGCTATTCCATCGAGCAGAGTGATGGAGTCACGGCCATCTCGAACTATTTACGGGAGCGCACGCAGAGCGTCTTTGACGTCAAGAAAAACATTGAAGTAATTTACAACTCCGTCAATTGCGACGTGTACCGCCGTAATCCCGACGTGGAATCGCTGCGCAAAGAGTACGCGCCCAATGGCGAACGAATTCTCGTGCATCTGTCCAATTTTCGCCCGGTCAAGCGGATCTCCGATGCGATTGAAGTGTTTGACCGTGTTCGCAAGAAGTTTCCCGCCAAGCTGCTGCTGATCGGTGACGGGCCCGACCGCTCCGTCGCAGAGTGGCTCACCGTCCAGAAAAACATTCAGGAAGATGTGCTGTTTCTTGGCAAACAGGACCAGGTCTATGAAAAGCTTGGCATCGCCGATGTGATGCTGATGCCCAGCGAACTGGAGTCGTTTGGACTGGCGGCGTTGGAAGCCATGGCCTGCGAAGTGGTCCCCATCTCGACCAGGGCCGGCGGCGTGCCCGAGGTCATTGACCACGGAAAGAGTGGTTATCTGGCTGACGTGGGAGACGTCGAGACCATGGCCCAGTTCGCCATCGGCCTTTTCGAAGACGAGAACAAGCTGCGGGAAATGGGCAAAGAAGGGCGCCGGGTCGCGCAATCGCGATTCTGCTCCAGCCTGATCGTTCCGCAGTACGAGGAGTTTTACCGCAAAGTACTCGAGCGTTCTTCGTAAAATCCCGGGGGCACGGTGCTGGCGTCTTGCAGCAACGGCATGCGGATTCTCACCAGCGTCCCTTGCCCTTCCTTGCTGTCCACCGTGATACGCGCCGCGTCTCCATAGAGCACGTGCAGGCGCTCCGAGACATTCGCCATCCCGATCCCTGCGCCGGGAATCACCGTGGAATCCGTTTTGGACGCGCCCTTCATGCCCACGCCGTCGTCTTCCACTTCCAAAATCAAGCGGTCGCGGATAATGCGGCTGCGCATGACGATGCGCCCGCCTTCCACTTTCGACGATAATCCGTGCTTGATCGAATTCTCCACCAGCGGTTGCAGCAACATGCTTGGCACCATGATGTCCAGGGTCTCGGGAGCGACTTCCTTGTCCACGCGTAATTTGTCGCGGCCAAAACGCACGACTTCAATGTCCAGGTAGTTGTCCACAAACTCCAGCTCTTCGCGCAACGGCACGAAGGCCTCCGTCGTGTTGAGCAGGCGACGCAGGATGGTCGCCAGCTTGAATATCACTTCCCTCGCCCGCTCCGGATCAAACCGCACCAGCGATGAAATCGAGTTCAGGGTATTAAAAAGAAAATGAGGATTGATCTGGTTCTGCAGCGACTCCATGCGGGCCTGCAACAACAGCCGCTCCTGCTCTTCCAGCTTGATCTGGATGCGCACACTGTTGAATATTTTCAATTCAATCCCGATCACCATGATCGAAGCGGCATAGACCAGCACGTCCACCCATAACTTCGGACTCTCCAGTGGACTGAAAACAGAGTGCGGAAAATAGTGGGCGAGCTCGGTCTGCACAAACCGGAGACCGGCCACCGTCCAGAAAAACATGATCTGCCAGTCGAAAAGGCGCGGCCGGGGCAGGTTCCGGCGGATCAGCCGGTAAATGCTCAAGTCAATGAACGGCGAAAATGACCAGATGTCCTCCTTGTCGCTCGCCATGGTCCGCAGCTGCCCGGCAATGAGGCCGCACATCACCGCGAATGGCAGCGCTGCCCACTCCCCGTGGAGCAACGCAGGAAATCCCATGAGCACACCGCCCAGCGCTCCCGACAATCGGCCGCCCACCGCGCCCAGCAGAAGCGCCGTTTCCAGCGTGAGGTCGCCGGCGAGAAAGCTCTTCGCCGAAAAACGAATCCACACGCCGACCATGATCGGGAGGCCAAACCACAGCACCAGATAGATCTTCTGACGCGTGCTCCGCTCATCGCGAAACAGCAGCGACTTGAACTCCACCGAGCGCACCAGGCTGCTCGATACCGCGGCAGCGACGCCCAGCTTGATCAGCAGATGGATGAGGATGAGTCGAGTGTCCATGGAAACCGGCGCAGCATGCCCGCCGTCAAAACTCTAGCACGCGGGCGCGGTGAATACGATGTAACCCACACTCGGGGTGCCCCATCCATCCACTACGTCTTACGCACCCGCAGGTCTCCGCCCGTCATCTCTTTGGGTTCGGTGACGCCCAACATGCCGAGCATGATGGGAGAAATATCGCGCAGCGATCCATTCGCTCGAAGGGCATAAAGATTGGCGTCGCCGGAAACAACGATGAGCGGCACCGGATTCGTCGTGTGCGCCGTATGCGGGCCGCCGGTCACGGGGTCCACCATGAGTTCGGCATTGCCATGGTCCGCGGTAATCAGCATCGCGCCGCCCTTGGCGCGGACCGCCGTCTCCAAACGCGCCAAACATGCATCCACCGTCTCCACCGCTTTCACCGTCGGCTCCAGTTTGCCGGAGTGGCCCACCATGTCGGCGTTGGCAAAATTTACGATGATCACGTCGAACGTGCCTTCTTCAACGGCCTTCACGACTGCGTCGGCGATTCCCGCGGCGCTCATCTCCGGTTTCAAGTCATACGTGGCGACCTTTTGCGACGGAACCAGCAAGCGGTCCTCGCCGGGGTAAGGTTTCTCGACTCCGCCGTTAAAAAAATAAGTCACGTGCGCGTATTTCTCGGTTTCTGCCACGCGCAGATTGCGCATACTGTCGGCTGCCATCACTTCGGCAAGAATGTTGATCAGCGATTCCGCCGGCACGACGACAGGCAAACTGAACTTTTTGTCATATTGCGTCATGCAGACGTAATGGAGATTTTTGGGGATTCGCGCGCGTGGAATGGCGGCGTCGAGTTCCGCGGCGCCAGGCAAGTCGTGCCCGCCCTGATCGTTCAGACCGCTCTCCCGCGTGAGCACGCGCGTAATCTGACGGGCACGGTCGGCGCGGAAGTTAAAGCAGATGCAGGAGTCTTCCTCGCGAATGGTCGCCATCGGCGAGCCGCTTTTGTCCACACACACAAACGGCAACACGAACTCATCGGTCACGTCTTTGTTATAGGACTCCTTCATTCCCTGCACCGCGTCGGTGAAGGCTCCGCCTTCGCCATGGCCGTTCACCATCGCCTCGTAGGCTTTGGATTCGCGCTCCCAGCGCAGATCACGATCCATGGCGTAATACCGCCCGCTCACGCTGACGATCTTTGCCTCATTGGGCCCGCCGCCGAACTCGCGCATTTTTTGCTGCAATTGTTCCAGATAGCCCGCGCCATTGGTGGGCAAGGTGTCGCGTCCGTCCATAAAGGCATGAACGAAGACGCGCTCGACACCCAGCATTTTCGCCATCTTCAACAGCGCATAGAGATGGTTCTGGTGGGAATGCACGCCGCCATCGGAAAGCAGCCCAAACAGGTGCAGGCTTCGCCCACCGACGCGCGCGTGCTTCATCGCCTGAGTCAGGACCGGATGGGTGAAGAATTCGCCGTTCTGGATCATCGCGTCAATGCGCGTGATGTCCATGTGCACCACGCGGCCCGCGCCCATATTCAAATGGCCGACTTCACTGTTGCCCATCTGCCCCTCGGGCAGTCCCACAAATGGCCCGCTGGTGTGGATCAGCGTGTTGGGATACTCGCGCAACAGCCGGTCGTAAGTGGGCTTGCGAGCCAGGGCGATGGCATTGGCCTTGGTCTCGGCGCGGTATCCCCAGCCGTCGAGGATGGTGAGAATCAGCGGTTTCGGACGAATCATCTCCGGAATAGCTCCTGCTCGACCTTCGAGCGGTCAAGACCGACGTAGTCGGCTACATCAGAAAGGATCGAGCTCAACGTACCCAGCCGCAGGTGGTCATGGTCGGGGACGGTAAGGTGATGCGGATAACCACCCTGGTTGGACTGCAATCGAACGTGGCTCCCAACCTGCCGAGTGGCTCATAGCCGTACCGCCGCAGCAGCCGGATGAGATCGTGACCGGAAAGATCACGAGGCAGCCTCAACTCGAAATAACCTCGTCTTTTACCACGTGTAAGCGGATCACCGGGGACGCATTTCCCGCATCAAAATGACACTGAACCGCTTCCCGTACATTCTGTTTCAGTTCGGCGATGGTGTCCGCTTGGGTGAAGATCGAGTAGCCCAGGGCGCGCGCCTCGTAGCCACCCTCCGGAGATTCCTGCACGGAAAAAATGATTTCTGGTTCCGCCATATCTTCCGCTCATTATACGACAACGAGCTCTGGCCAATGTGAACACATGAAGCCAGCGCATGACACGTGCCATCTTGTTTTATACTACCGGCCTTGAAGCGCGGAGGATCAATATGCCCATCAGTGACCTTCTCTTATCCGAGTTCGATGCGGAGATCAAAAAGACGCGTACGACGCTGGAGCGCGTTCCAGAAGACAAGAAAGACTTCGCGCCCCATGCCAGATCCATGCCACTCAACAAACTGGCGCCTCATGTGGCGGAGTTGGCCGGCTTTGGCCTCTCGATTCTTACCACGCCTGAACTTGATTTCTCCAAGGGCAGCTACAAGCCTCTGCCCTTCGAATCTGCGGCGCAGTTGGTCAGAGCTCTCGATGAAGGCGCAGCCAAAGTCCGCACTGCACTACAGAACACGCCGGACGAAGCCTGGACACAACCTTGGAAGCTGAGTTTTCAAGGCAAGCCCATCTTCGAAGGCTCGCGCTTTCTGGCTTACCGGCAGATGTTCCTCAATCACCTGGTGCACCACCGCGCTCAATTGGGCGTGTATCTGCGATTGAATGAAAAACCGGTGCCGGCGACCTACGGGCCCTCGGCGGATGACACCATGGGGTTCTGAGCTTTTTCTCTCGATAATTACCAGATCACTTGCACAGGATAACGCGCAAACCAGGGATCAGCCGTGAGGATCGGCCAGCCTTCTTCGATGCCTTGCGCGATGAGGAGACGGTCAAACGGGTCGCGATGATGGAGTGGCAAGGCCTCCGTCTTGAGCACGTGATCCAGCGTGATAGGCAAGACTTCGATTCTGTTCTTGGCAAGCTCCTTAGTAAGGTACGGACCGACAGGGTCGGGCAAGGGAAGCTTTCCTACCCTTGCCTTGATTAAGATCTCCCATACGCTTGCCACACTTAGCCAAAGATCGTTCGAGCTTGTGTACATCTGTCGGGCCCGGCGGGAGAGCCTTGGGTCTTCCGTGATCGCCCACAGGAATGTATGCGTATCGAGAAGCGCCTTCATTACCAGAAGAGATCCTCGATCTCCTTGGGCAGCGGATCGTTGAAATCATCCGGTACGGTGAACTGCCCTTTCGCCGACCCAAGCACGCGCCGCTGCGAGCGACCTTCTACTGCCACCAGTTTGGCCACGGGAGTTCCGGCCTTGGCGATGATGACTTCTTCGCCCATAGCGACCCGCTCCAGCAGGCGAGAAAAGTGTGTCTTGGCCTCGTGGATATTGACTTCCATGCGACAATACTAGACTAAGTCTCGGACTAAGTCAATATTTAGATAAGAGCTACTTTGATGCCTGGTGTTTCGCGCTCAACAGTCCTTTGCAAGCGGGACTAGTCTGGCCGATGGCAAGACCCGCCGGAGAATTAGAAGCGCTACACAGTCTGAGTTTCCATTCTTTCGCTTTCACTCCCACGAGAGCAGTTGACTCATCTTTATCCGTCACAGGACTGACAGAAAATCTTGACACACCATCAGCCACTTTCCCGGTACTTAAGTCGCGCGAGTGATACCACGTGCCAATGCTTGCTGCGCCTCCGTCCGGCGCAAGCACAGCGAAGACTTGGTTGACGTCTTCATCCGTGTATGGATTTCCCACATCGGTGAAAAGGAATGGGATGCCCGGATGACTGACGTCATCTGTGTTCGCCCATCGCGCACGCCAACCGGCCCTTGCGTCGTGATGAAAGGCGGTGAATAGACTAGTTGGCTCGCATTCCCAACAGTGCAAATACACAATGCCAAGGTCATCCTGTCCTTGCGAAGAGAAACTGAACCAACCCTTGATTTGCACACCATAGCCGGTCAGAAGAACTTGAACTGTCCCATTCTTTAGGGAAATGTTATAAACGCTCCATTGATCGCCGTCCGGGACGTCTTGGTCAGCATCACGCCAACCCGTCATCACCAAAGCAAAGTCATCGTAACTGCCAATTTCGCGTATCGCTGTGTAGTTAAATGCTTTAAGCGCCTGCTCGACTTTTTGCACAGTATTTACGTCGCGTCGAAGATCGACCCAGTGAAAACCAGCGGGCATTTGTCCAAAAGCGGCGCCAGAAACTGTGAGCGTGAGGAGTAGCAGCTTCGTAGAACTCATGATCACACGTGTATATTTACCCATATTCACAATCGGAATCATAAGTCCTCTAGAGTCAGATCAACCTCTATAGTTCAGCGCCCCCACGCCCAAAAACCTCGCCGCACCGCCCAACTGCTCTTCAATGCGCAGCAGCTGGTTGTACTTCGCAATGCGGTCGGTGCGTGAAGCCGAGCCGGTTTTAATCTGGCCCGCGCCGGTGGCCACCGCCAGGTCGGCGATGAACGTGTCTTCACTCTCGCCCGAGCGGTGTGAGATCACGGACGTGTATCCATTGCGGCGCGCCAGGTCAATCGCGTCCAGCGTCTCGCTGACGGTGCCAATCTGATTGACCTTGATCAGAATCGAGTTCGCCACGCCCTTATCAATTCCCTGCTGCAAGCGCTTCACGTTGGTCACAAACAAATCGTCGCCCACGAGTTGGATTTTCGATCCCACTTCTTCGGTCAGCAACTTCCAGCCTTTCCAGTCGTCCTCCGCCAGGCCGTCCTCGATCGAAACGATCGGATAGTCCGCCACCCACTTCGCCCAATATTTCGCCATCTCCTCCGACGATTTCTCTGACTTGTCGGATTTCTTGAAAACGTACTTGCCGTTTTTATAGAACTCGCTGCTGGCCGGATCGAGCGCGATCGCAATCTGCTTTCCCGGCTTGTATCCCGCCTGCTCGATGGCTTCCAGCACGACCTCAATCGCCTCGACGTTCGATTTCACCGACGGCGCGAAACCACCTTCATCACCCACCGCCGTGTTGTAGCCGCGCTTCTTCAGCACTCCCTTCAGCGTGTGGAATACTTCCACGCCCCAGCGCAGCGCTTCGGAAAACGATGGCGCGCCCACCGGCATGACCATGAATTCTTGAAAGTCCACGTTGTTGTCGGCATGCGCACCGCCGTTCAGAATATTCATCATCGGCGTCGGCAGCGTGTTCGCGCCCGCGCCGCCCAGGTAACGATAAAGTGGTAGTCCGTAGGCATTCGCGGCAGCCCGCGCCGCCGCCATCGAGACCGCCAGGATCGCGTTCGCGCCTAACTTGCTTTTGTTGGCGGTGCCGTCCAGGTCGAGCATCTTCTGGTCGAGCGCGCGCTGCTCGCTCGCGTCTGCGCCGGCCAGTACCTTGGCAATCGCGCCGTTCACGTGGCCCACGGCCTTGAGCACGCCCTTGCCCAGGTAGCGCTTGGCGTCGCCATCGCGCAGCTCGACCGCCTCGTGCTCGCCCGTGGACGCGCCGCTGGGCACAATCGCCGACCCTCGCGCTCCACACGCCAGCTCGACCTCAGCTTCTACCGTAGGGTTGCCGCGCGAATCCAGCACCTGCCGCCCGTGTACCGAAACAATCTTCGTCGTCATACTCGTCCGTTCCTCCCTGCGAAACTCCTGATTATATCGGACGCGGGTGCGAGGCTCATCACCGTTCAAAACAACACCCACCACGGAGGCTCGGAGACACGGAGAACTGCTTTTTCAAATGATCGTTTCCCGGAATCCATGGGAGCGAATGAAAGATCATGAGCTTGATTTTCTCCGTGTCTCCGTGCCTCCGTGGTGGGGGTTGCGCGGCATGACCCGTTGTCTCTGCTGATTCCCCCGGCCCGCGAAGCATTGTCGCGCCGCGCTTGCTCCACTACAGTCGAATCATCAGCAGTCTGTCAGGAGGCTTTATGAAAAAGTACATTCTTGCGGGCTTCGCGCTCGCCGCCGCAACCGCTTTTGCCCAGAACAACATCTCGCTCCCCGCCGGCACATCCATGCAGGTGAAGCTTGAGACCACGCTGGCCACCTTCAGCAATAAGCCCGGCGACCCGTTCCAGGGACGCGTCATGCAGCCGATCATGCTCAATGGCAAGACCGTCGTTCCCGCCGGAGCCACCGTGGAAGGCCGCGTGACCAAAGTGAGCGAGCCGCGCCGCATCTCCGGCAAGCCCACGATCGGCCTGTTCCCCGAAGCGCTGGTGCTGCCCACCGGCGAGCGCTACATGCTCAACGCAACCGTCGTGGACACCAACATCGGTCACGGATCAGACGTGAACAGCGAAGGCCAGTTCAAAGGCAGCGGCCATGACCGCAAAGACCAGGTCGAGGTTGGCATGGGCACCGGCGGCGGAATGCTGATTGGCGGCCTGCTTGGCGGAGGCCCCGGCCTGTTGATTGGCGGAGCGGTCGCCGGCACGGCCACCACGGTGCACTGGCTCAGCAAACATCGCTCAGCGATTCTGCCCGCAGGCACCGAGCTGACGATGGAGATCAACCGCCCGCTGACCATGAGCGCAGCAACACCAGGTCAGTAATTTTCTTAGTGCAAACTTGACTCAGTGGGTGCCCCACCCTGGTCGCGTTCTTTGCGACAGGGTGGGGTTTTTGACTTGAAGATTTTAAAACCCGTTGAAATCGCCCTCACCCCAACTCCCCTTCCCCCACCAGCGCCAACTCCAGCCAGCCTTCCACCGGCAGCGCGTCTGCGGGCAAGCGGTTCTGCCATAGGCTGAAGCGCAGGCGCAGGACATTGGGTTTCGCCATCTGCGCAGACGATGCCACCGACGTTCCCAGCCAAGCCAGCGGGACGCGGAACTCGAAATTCTTTGCCAGCGCAATCCGCACCGCATCATCCTGTTTGCTCGACGACGCCAGCGGAGGCTCCTCTAAGGCTCCAGTCAGCGACCAGCTTTGCAATCTGCCTTCCGCAATATCGGCGTCGAGCCGCAGAACGCGGCTTCCAGCGGATTCCCCGTTCGACTTGCACTCGATGTTCACGACCAGCGCAAAGTTTCCCTCAGGAACGCGCCCGGCGAAATCCAGCCGACCGTAGAGAAAGGTCTCGTCAATGCCGCCGTAAATCCCATCCAGCAGAAATTGTTTGCCGTGCATGGCCCCGGCCCGCTGGTCGGCGGTGTAGACCGCGGCGCCCATCCACTCGAAGTAGCGCACCATGTCGCCGGCAATGCGCGGACGGATGTAGGCTGTCTGCGGAATGAATGCGGGCCGCACTTCCCCACCACTGATTGGCTGCGACAAATAATCGGGCGGGGCCGCGCCCAGCGCCTGGTACACGTTCGACAGGTGCTTGCGATAAAGCTCGTCGAAATCGCGATCGTTGGCCGTGTGATGTTCCGGCCCATACCACCAGTTCCAGTCGCTGCCTTCGGCGATCAACAGCTCTTCCATGGCCAGTTTGCGCTGCTCTTCGCTGGCGTGTGCGGAATTCTTGCTGTAGAACTCGCGCGCCTCATACAAATAATCCCAGGCGCGGTTGTCCTCGGGAGCGCCAATCCACACGTTGAAGTTCGCATTGATCCACGACCCCGGCACCAGCGACGAAAGCTGTCCGAAGTTCTTATGCCGCGCAATGGCCTCGGAGACCGTGACTGGCTCCACTCCCGGATCGCGCTGCAACATATCGTAAAAACGCCGCAGAAATTCCCGCCCGGATTTCGGATAATATTCCCAGGCGTTCTCGCCATCCAAAATCACCGAGACCACCGCGTCGCGGCCTTGCTCAAGCACCGGCCGCGCCGATTCCCGAATGCTGTGCAACAGGTGCGCAGCGGCATCCGACGGCGGCATGCCGGAATAGACAAAGCCGATCAGGTCGGAAATCGTATGATCGCGAAACACCATGTGCATCGCGGCTGTTCCGTTGTCAAAACGATGAACGTTGTAGAGCTTCTCGGCCAGCGGGAACGACATGCGACCCTGCCCATCGCGTGAAAAGAAAACTCCGCTGCTGCGGCCGAGCACACCTTCGTCGGTCGCCATCCATTGGATGCCAACACTCTGTGCGATCTGGATGGCTTCTTCGCTGACGCTACCTTCTGAGGGCCACATCCCCACGGGCCTTGCGCCAAAGACTTTCTCGTGTAAATCGAGGCCGCGCACAATCTGCTCGCGCGCGTCCTCGGGATGACGAAAACGGTTCTGCGGCAGCGGCAATCCCGGCGTTGATATCCCGCCGGCATTCGTATCGCAAACCAGCGGCAGAATCGGATGATAAAACGGCGAAGTCGAAATCTCGATCGAACCGCGCTTGGCAGCCTCAGCGTGGACTGGCAGGACACGCCCCAGCAACTCGCGCTCGCGCGCAATCACAAAACTCTGGTCTTCCAGAGAATAGCCGCGGCCTTTTTTCACCAGCTCCACAACGTCCGGCTCTTCCAAAAAGAATTCATCGAACCACGCCACCTGCGACAGCACCTGCAAATCGGTGAGGTCCTGCGAAGCAAAAGAACTCACAGCGCGTTCCGGCAAAGCGCCGTGCTCGAGGTAGCGGTCCATCAACTCGCGATAGCGCGGATAGCGGCCGATAACATGCGTGGGATTGGCCTGAAACAAATACTGCAGCGCAAACTTGCGTTCGCCGTCCGTCAGTTCTCCGGCGGGCTTGGCCGCCACGCGGAGGAACGGCTCCTGCGCGTTTCCCGAGGCATAGTCCTGAATCTGGTGCATCAGGGACGGCACCAGATTGAACGTCTGGTGCACGTTGGGAAACTCCTCCAGTAGTTTGACCATGCCAAAGTAATCTTTGAGCGCGTGCAGGCGCGTCCAGGGCAGACGGTACTCGCCCGTGACCAGGTCTTTATAGAACGGCTGGTGTTGGTGCCAGAGAAAGATGACGCGGAGCGCGGGCATTGGCTGGAACATCAGTTTAGCATGGGGATTTCGCGGATGAACTAGCACTTTTGGACGGCGCGCTTCAGAGCGCCGCCACCTGCCACTCGAAATCCCGGAATTCAGCCAGCCTGCGGAAATCCCTCGCATTGGCCGTGATCACCGTCATGCCGAGCCGCCCGGCACTCATGGCGATCAGCGCGTCATTGGTGAGCCGCCCTTGACCGATGCGTTCGTAGCCGTACTTCCCGCCCAGCCGGCCTAGAATTTTCCCGGCCTGTGCCCAGTCGGTAAGGTTCAGTGTCAGTATGTACATAAATACAACAAATATGTACCTGCCAACACAAGGTCGGCCGTCCCTCAAAGCGATTCGTCGCAGCAGTCCTAATTGCACCTGTGGCTGCTCCGGTAGTCTTCTGCGATTTCGGGGTGGCTTGCGAAACGCAGATGGCATTCCTTCTTCGCGTATATCGGAACCGGATTCCTATTTAACGCAATCTTTAGTCTTCTCTCTACGCATCCCCGTCACAGGGTCGCGATCCCAGTCGCATTTGCCCTGTCTGGAGCTGTGTGGGGTCTGCTGTTCCGACTAATTGCTGCCCCTCAGAGCGAAAGGCATGAGTCCACGGAGCCCGCCCGCCCCATCCAAGTCTCTGACAGTTCGTCGCGTCCGTGATGTCGGCTTCCGATACACTAGGGGCGCGCAGTTCAGGTCAACCCATGAGCCTCGATCCGATTCCCTCCAGCCTGCTGACCGACCAGGACCTCTATCTCTTCAACGAAGGCAGCCACTACCGGCTGCACGACAAACTCGGCGCGCATCTGGTCCAGCGCGATGGCCAGTCCGGCACGGTCTTTGGTGTATGGGCGCCCAACGCGCGCCGCGTCTCCGTCATTGGCAGCTTCAATGAATGGGACCCCAATCGCCATCCCCTGACGCCGCGCGCACACTCCGGCATCTGGGAAACGTTTGTCCCCGGCGTGGAGCGCGGCACGCTCTACAAGTTTCATATCGAAGGCCGCCGTCGCGGCTTTCGCGTGGATAAAAGCGATCCCTTCGGCATTCTGCACGAAACTCCGCCGCACACCGGCTCCATCGTCTGGGACCTCGCTTACGACTGGAACGACGCCGCGTGGATGAAAGAGCGCAAGCAGCGCAACTCGTTGCAAGCGCCCATCTCGATCTACGAAGTCCATCTGGGTTCATGGATGCGAAATGCCGGCGACAACAACCGCTCCCTCAGTTATCGCGAGATCGCTCCGCGTCTGGCCGAGTACACCCGCAAGATGGGCTTCACCCACGTCGAACTCCTGCCCGTCATGGAGCACCCCTACTTCGCCTCCTGGGGATATCAAACCACGGGCTACTTCGCGCCCTCTTCGCGCTACGGCACGCCGCAGGACTTCATGTATCTGGTGGACTGCCTGCACCAGCACGGCGTCGGCGTGATTCTTGACTGGGTGCCGTCCCACTTCCCCACCGATGGTCATGGCCTGGCCTATTTTGACGGCACGCATCTCTACGAGCATGCCGATCCGCGCCAGGGATTTCATCCCGACTGGAAGACGCTGATTTTCAACTACGGCCGCAGCGAGGTGCGCAGCTTCCTGCTCTCCAGCGGTATGTTCTGGCTCGATCGCTACCATGCCGACGGCCTGCGCGTGGACGCCGTCGCCTCCATGCTCTATCTGGACTACTCGCGCAAAGAAGGCGAATGGATCCCCAACCGGCACGGCGGCCGCGAGAACCTGGAAGCCATCACTTTCCTGCAGCGCTTCAATCAGGAAGCTTACAAAGAACATCCCGACGTGCAGATCATCGCTGAGGAATCCACATCATGGCCTCAGGTCTCCCGGCCCGTTTATCTGGGCGGCCTGGGCTTTGGCATGAAGTGGGACATGGGATGGATGCACGATACGCTGAAGTATTTTTCCGAAGACCCCATCCACCGCAAGTTTCATCACAGCCAGCTCACCTTCCGCATGTTGTATGCCTGGCATGAAAACTTTGTGCTGCCGCTTTCGCATGATGAAGTCGTACACGGCAAAGGTTCGCTCATCAACAAAATGCCGGGCGACAACTGGCAGCGCTTTGCCAACCTGCGGCTGCTGTTCGCCTACATGTTTGCCCAGCCGGCCAAGAAGATGCTGTTCATGGGCGGCGAGATCGCGCAATGGCGGGAATGGGCGCATGAAGGCGAGTTGGATTGGGCCGCGCTCGGCGATCCCCTGCATCGCGGCGTGCAGGCGTGGGTCGAACAACTCAACCGCCTTTACTGCGAACAGCCCGCCATGCACATCTTCGACACCGACTACGCCGGCTTTGAGTGGGTGGACTGCAACGATGTGATGGGCAGCACGCTCTCCCTTCTGCGCAAGAGCAAAGACCCAGGCGAGACGGTCCTCGGCGTCTTCAACTTCACGCCCGTGCCCCGCACCGGTTATGCCGTCGGCGTCCCGCACGGCGGTAAGTGGATCGAACTGCTCAACAGCGACGCCACCGAATATGGTGGAAGCGGGATGGGGAACGCGGGCAGCGTGGTTGCAACCGCCGACCCCGCGCATGGACGCCCCTACTCGCTCAAGATGACGCTGCCTCCGCTGGCGGGTTTGTTTTTCAAAGCGGAAGCGACCGCAGCTTTGCTGGCCAAGAATAGCTAGGGAGACTCTGATCAAGTCATAACCCTGTCATTTCGAGCGAAGTAAGATTGCCCGTTTGCGGGCAATCTTGCGAAGTCGAGAAACCTGCTTTCCTTTTCGAACCCCGTCAGAGATTCCCCGGCAAGCTGCTGAAGAACGACTCCGATGCTGTTTTGAAAGGGCGCGGCTTCAAGCCGCGCCGCTCAATGCCGCAAAATTAGCGCGGCTTTAGTTTCCGTGGCGCAAAGCCCTTCAGGCGCACGTGCTAGACTGCCTCTTAATCCCCAGCGCGCCCCTGATGCGGATTCTCACTCGCTATATCCTCCGCGAAGTCCTCGCCAACGCCCTGATCGGCGTCGCGGTGTTTACCTTCGTGCTCTTCACTCGCGACCTGGGACGCGTTCTCGAACTCGTGGTCCGCGCCAGCGCCACCGCCGGCAATGTTGCACAACTCATCCTCTACACCATCCCTCTCACCCTCACCTACACCATCCCAATGGCGGTGCTGGTCGGCATCCTGATTGGATTGAGCCGCCTCGCGGCTGACAGCGAGATCACCGCCATGCGCGCCAGCGGTATGGGTGTGTGGAATTTTCTCGCTGCCGTCACGCCGTTTATTGCAGGCGCGCTGGCCCTCGCCCTTCTCAACGGACTCTACCTCGCGCCCGCGTCTCAGGCTGCGCTGTTGCGCCTGGAAGGCGACCTCAAAACTTCGCAGGCTTCGTTCGAAATTCAGCCGCGCGTCTTCTATGAAGGCTTCCCCAAGCTGGTGCTCTATGTACAGGACGTACACAGCGCGCAACATGCGGCCGTCTGGAAGGGCGTGTTTCTGGCCGACGTGTCCGATGCCTCAAATCCCCGCATCACGCTCGCGCGCGAAGGCATCCTCGTTGCCGAAGGCCCCGACCGCCTGCATCTTCAGCTCAGTGATGGATCTACTCACGAGTCCGATCCCAACCAGCCCGACCGCTATCAGATTTCCACGTTCGCGCGGACCGACATCCCCATAGACCTGCCCACAACCGAAAACAAGTCCGATGAGCCCGCACCCGCCGCCTCACTCTCCACCCACGCGCTGATCACGCAGGCGGCCAGTGCGAAAGGCACGCCGGGACGCTGGTATGCGATCGAACTGCACCGCCGCATCGCGCTTCCCCTTGCCTGCCTCGTACTGGCGCTGGTGGGCGTCCCGCTCGGACTCTCGTCCAAAAAAGGCGGCAAGTCAGCGGGATTTGTGCTGACCATCCTGCTGGTCTTTGGCTACTACATTGTTTCGCTGGTCGGCGTTTCGCTGGCGCGGCAGGGTCGCATCTCCCCGTGGCTGGGAGCATGGAGCCCCGATCTCGTCTTTCTTGCGATCGGAATCTTTTTACTGTGGCGGTCCGAGCGCCGTCCCATCCACTGGACGGCACGCCGTCCCTCAACCACGCCCGCGAAGTCGAATGGACGCATTCCGGTTTGTGAGCGCAGCGAGAGTTCCTTCGACCGCATCGCCTCGCGCCGCCGCTTGCTGCCCGCCGGATTTCCCACCCTGCTCGACGACTATCTGTTGCGCGATTTCTTTCTCTATCTCGGCATGATCATGGCCAGCTTTGTGGTCATGTTGGTCATCTTCACTCTGTTCGAACTGCTGGGCGACATCCTGCGAAATCAGATTCCTGTAATCGTCGTGGCCGAGTATCTGCTGAACGTCGCACCCTATCTGCTTTACGGCGTCGCGCCCCTGGTCGTACTGTTGGCGGTGCTGGTGACCTTCGGCGTGCTGCAGCGCGCCAATGAAATCACCGCCATGAAAGCCTGCGGCATCAGCTTGTATCGTGTGGCCACGCCGGTGCTGGTTGCCTCGGCGGGCTTGGCCGTCGCGATTTTTCTGGCCGACCAGTTCTATCTCCCCCACACCAACCGCCGCCAGGAAGAACTCCACAACCGCATCAAAGGCAAGCCCGCGCAGACTTATCTTCTGCCCGACCGCAAGTGGATCTTCGGACAGAACCACGACATTTATTACTACCAGTTCTTCGATCCCGATCGGAACCAGTTTGCACGTCTGACCTTGTTTGAAATTGATCCCGCCACATTTTCCGTGACCCGCCGCATCCACGCCGAGCGCGCCCATTGGGAAGACTCCATGACCCGCTGGGTCTATGAACAGGGCTGGCAAAGAACGCTGCATGGCGCGGCCATCGCGCAATATCAGACGTTCGATGTTTCCACGTTCCCCGAAGGCAGCGAGCCGCCCTCTTATTTCAAGAAGGAAGTCCGGCAATATTCCGAGATGAATTACCAGGAGTTGCGGCGGTACATCCGCGACTTGCAGCAAAGCGGCTTCGACGTGGTCCGCTTACGCGTCGAACTGAACAAGAAGCTTGCCTATCCCGCGGTGACGCTGGTGATGGCCGTGCTCGCGATCCCCTTCGCCTTGTCGTCCGGCCAGCGCGGAGCAGTCACTGGCGTCGCCACCGCCGTCGGTATCGCGGTGGTTTATACCGTCGTGTCTCGATTGTTTGAAAGTATGGGCAACCTCGGTCAGTTGCCGGCAGGATTGGCGGCTTGGTCGCCGGACCTCGTCTTCGGCATGGTCGGCGCCTACATGATCCTCAAGCTAAGAACCTGAGCACTCCCTTACCGCTCCACACTTCGTCTGTCATCCTGAGAAGCGGAGCAACAGCCAAGCGCACCATCCTCACACTCTGTCATTCCGACCGACCGCAGCCAAGCGCACCATCCTCACACTCTGTCATTCCGACCGACCGCAGCCAATCGCACCATCCTCACACTCTGTCATTCCGACCGACCGGATTGAGCTGCGAAGCAGATCAATCCGCGAGTGGAGGAACCCGCTTTCCCGCGCGCGACAACGGTCCCTACTTCACCGCCACGCCATACGGATTGTTATCCGTAGTAATGACCGCCTGCGCCGTAAACGCGCCGCTGGCCGGGACAATGGAAAATTCCGAAACCGTTCCTGAGCCGTAGTTGGTCACAAACATCCACTGCCCATCGCTGCGGATGGCCACGGAGACCGGCACAGAATCCGTGCTCAACGAAGCCGGAGTCAGCGGGGTCAAGGTGCCGCTGGATTGCGACAGCCGGTAACCAAAAATCTTGTTGGCGCCCGAATCCACTACATACAAATAACGCGCGAAGGGATCAATCGCCAGCGCGGTAGGCTGCGCGCCCGCCCCGGTGATGCTGGTGGTGCTGACCGGGATCAAGTGGCCGTCCTGCGTCGCTACAATCGGACACACATTCGCCAGGCTGTCATTGCAGATCGCATATCCACTGATGGTCGGCGTCTGTTTGTTCGTGACGTAGACGTACCGGTTACACGAATCCAACGCAATGCCCGCCGGCAGCGATCCGGTCGGGAACGATTGCATGCCCGTCGGCGTCCCAAGGCTGCCGGACGAATCCACCGTAAACTCCCACACCAGATTGTTCTCCGCGTCGGCGGCGTAGAGAAATTCCTTGAGAGGACTCGCCGACCCGGCGCACACCGAGTTCGATGCCCCCGAAGTCTTGTTCAAAGCCGGAAACGAGAGCGGCGTCACCGCCACGCCTACCATGTTGGGTGTGGGCAAAATGCCCACGCCCGTGGGAGTCGTGATCGCGGTCTGTGCCAGCGTTCCGCTGGAAACAGAAAATGTCGCAACGTTTCCGGTCGTCCCGGTAGTGACAAACATGAATTTTCCAGCCGTATCCAAAGTCATGGCAGCGGGCACCAACACTTCGGCAGGGGGACAGCTGGCTACATCACTTTGTTTCGAGCACACCGCGATCAACGATCCCGACACCGACAACGTTCCGTCAGAGTGAATGCTGAAGGCCGTAATTCCTGTTTTTGTAGGATCGCTATTAATGGCGGCCACATACGCAAAAGCCCCCGCCGGATCAACCACCACCGCCGCTGGATTACCCGTGATCGTCGGCGAGGTATTGATCGTGGACGGTTTACCGCTGCTCAAGTCAAAGCCGAAGGCCTGCACCACCAAGGAACCGGTGCTGGGCACAATCACCAGTCCATTCGACTTGCTCGAATAGCTGCTTCCGCAAGCCACCAAACCCACCACCCCGACGCACAGCACCGCCACCAACCACAAAAGTCGCGTATTCATTCCTGGTGTTGTCTCCCTAGAGTTTTGCGCGAGATCACGCCGCCGGGCGTGACGGACCGGACATTCGCACCTGAATAATCGCCAAATTGCCTCTCATTTATGTATCAGGAATGCGCTGGAAGAGCAATCCCGCCCCCGGCATGGCACACGGTTGGAACCGATGCGGAGGCGCAGGGTTGCCTGCTCACCTACACCCGCTGTGCTTTAGGGACACTCTGATCAAAAATGTCTCTGTCATTTCGAGCGGAGTAATATTGCCCGTTTACGGGCAATATTGCGCAGTCGAGAAACCTGCTGTTCGCTTTTTGACCCTAATCAGAATCTCCCTAGCCTTTCGCCAGCGGCAACCGTATCTCCACCACCAGCCCGCCCTCGGCCCGGTTCGCCGCGGTCACGCTCCCGCCGTGCACCCGCACCGCGCGTTCCGTGATGGACAAGCCCAGCCCCACGCCCCCGGTCTGGCGTCCCCGCGCATCATCCAACCGGTAGAACGGCTGAAAGAGTTTGCCCAGCGATTCCGGCGGCACGCCCGGCCCGTCGTCGCTCACCTTCACCACAGCCTCGGGCAGTCCGCCGCGTTCCGTTCGTTCCAGGACCACCTCAACCTGCGAGCCCACACGCGTATACCGCACCGCGTTGCGCACCACGTTTTCGATTGCGCTATGCAGCAGCGCCGCTTCGCCCCGCACCTTGAGTTCCTGCTCCGGCAACGTACATTTCACCCGGCAGTTTCTGGCCTGCGCTTCAAATTCCGCGTCCGCTCCCACCGCCTGCACCACTTCGTTCAGACAAACATCGCTGCTCGAAGGCCCCGCGCCGGCATCCTCCAGCCGCGCCAGCGTCAGCAACCGGCCAATCATTTCATTCAATCGTTCGGCTTCCAGTTCAATCCGCTCCAGCATCTCCGCGCTCTCCGGCCCGGAGCGTTGCCGGGCCAGGCCCAGCGCAACATTCAGCCGCGCCAGCGGCGAGCGCAACTCGTGCGAAATATCGTTCAGCAAACGCGACTGCGAATTCAGCAACCCTTCGATGCGTCCCGCCATGGTGTCAAAGTCGCGAATCAGTCCGGCGATCTCGTCGCGGCGCTTGCCCGGCACACCCGCGCGCGCCGAGAGATCGCCCGCCGCCAGCTTCTGCGTCGCCTGCCGCAGCCTCACCACCGGCGCGGCCACATACCAGGCCAGCAGGTAGCAAACCAGTCCGGAGGTAAGCACTCCGATCAGCAGCGTCCACACCGGCGGATCGTGCGGCCCTCCAAAAATATGGGGCCCCGGCGGGATGATCATCACCTGCGAGTAGCGGTGCGCTCCATCCGAAGACGACCGTGTATCCAGCACGAATCGCGGCTGCATCATTCCCATGCCGCCTGTTCCCCGCGGTGTCGGACGCCCCAGGGCCGTGTCCCGCACCCACTCGGGCACGTGCCTCCCGGAAATCTCCGCTCCTTGTTCGTCGAAGATGTGAACGTGTACGTGGCGCTTGGCCTGCACTTCCTCCATCACCGCAAGCGCCGCCGCAGGGCCGCCGCGTTCGTACGCCGTAAGGGAATCTTCCAGCACGCTGTGCGACAACGATTCCCAGGCCGGACGCATGGCAATCGTCGTAAGAATCCCCACCACCAGAAACAGCGCGATGGCGAACCAGAACGACAGAAATATCCGCAGGAACAGGCTTCTCACTCCGCGCCCTCCCCGGTGCCACGCGCGTGCGCGAAGATATAGCCCACCCCGCGCACCGTTTTGATCGGTCCGTCGTCCTCGGTGTCGCCCATCTTCTTGCGCACTTTGCTGACGTGCATGTCAATGCTGCGGTCATAGGGCGAGAACTTGCGCCCCAGCACCGCGTTGACCAGCCGTTCCCGCGACACCACGCGTCCCGCCTCGCGCAGCAACACTTCCAGCAGGTTGAATTCCACCGAGGTCAGGTCCAGCGGACGGCCATCCCGCTTGGCCTCGCGAGTGGCCGGATCAAGCTCCACATCTCCAACTTTGAGCGCCTCGGGCAGCGAACCGCCCACCGTGCCATCGCCGCGCGTTCGCCGCAAAATCGCCCGGATGCGCGCCACCAACTCGCGCGGGTTAAAGGGCTTGGGCAAGTAATCATCCGCGCCAATCTCCAGCCCCACGATGCGGTCCACTTCCTGTCCGCGCGCGGTCAGCAACAGCACCGGCAGCTTTGACGACGACCGGATTTTCCGCAATACCTCGAACCCATTCATGCCCGGCAGCATGACATCCAGCACCGCCAGCACATACTTTCCTTCAACGGCCCGCTGATGCCCGCGCTCGCCGTCGTGAACACTCTCCACCGAAAAGCCCTCGGCCCGCAGATACTCCGCCACCAGGCTGCACAGCTCGACGTCATCGTCTATGACAAGAATGGAATCCATGGTGCTTTCAACTATTGTGCATCATCCTGCGCGCAACGCCGGTAAAGAACTGTCAATCCACGTGTTCCCGTTTGACAAAACTTTACCTCCCTTGACCGCCTTTTTACCCAAACTTGCACGCCCGCAGCGTACACATGAATACATACACCGCGACCGCCGAGGCGGCCCGGCTGAAAAGGAGCGGACCATGAAGTCAATTCACTATCGTTTTCTGGCAGCGGCCTTCGCGCTGGTTCTGGGCGTGGCTCTTGCACAGGCGCAATATCCCGGCGAACACCGCATGGGCATGCACGGTGACGAATTCAGTGACCACATGCTCGCATTTTTTACCGACTATCTCAGCCTCACCGACACTCAGCAAAAGCAGATCAAAGAAACCATGACGCGTGAGCACGCCACCATGAAGCCTCTGATGGAGCAGCTCCACCAGACCCACCAGCAACTGCATCAATACGAAACCGGCACCTTCGACGAGCCCAAGGTCCGCGCCCTGGCCGTGCAGCAATCGCAAACCGAGGCCGAGCTGACCGTGCAGAAAACCCGCATCCACAACGAACTGTTCCAGATGCTCACCCCCGAACAGCAGACCAAGATGAAGGAGTTCCTCGCGAAACACGAGGCGCGCATGGAGCACCACATGCACGACATGCCTCCGGCACCGGAAGAGTAGGGAAACTCTGATCCAGTCTGTCTGTCATTTCGAGCGAAGTCCAGTCTTGTCTGTCATTTCGAGCGAAGTCCAGTCTTGTCTGTCATTTCGAGCGAAGTCCAGTCTTGTCTGTCATTTCGAGCGAAGTCCAGTCTTGTCTGTCATTTCGAGCGAAGTCCAGTCTTGTCTGTCATTTCGAGCGAAGTCCAGTCTTGTCTGTCATTTCGAGCGAAGTCCAGTCTTGTCTGTCATTTCGAGCGAAGTCCAGTCTTGTCTGTCATTTCGAGCGAAGTAAGATTGCCCGTTTACGGGCAATCTTGCGTAGTCGAGAAACCTGCTTTTCGCTTTTGCACTTAATCAGAGTTTCCCTTAGCGCATCGGTAGCGTACCTGAGCGTCGGCGCGGGAACTGGCCTCCTCGGCCAATTGTCCCGCGCCGCTTTTTATTTCCGCTTCAGAATCGCCTCGACGACCCCGTTTTTTCCCCGCTTCAGATCGCCTCCGCGATCGCGCTTTTGATCCGCGATCCTGGTTTGAAAGGGCGCGGCTTCAAGCCGCGCCGCTAGTCTGATCCAGGAAGGGCACGACTTCAGTTGTGCCGTTAAGCGCTGAAATATCAGCCGCGCTTTAGCGCCTGGGGTTCGCTTTCGACGGGGCAAATGCTTCAGGAAACGATTCAGGCCCATAGCCTGATGCGAATCCCATGCCGCTTGGGGATTCTCCCGAGTAAAATCACCCAATGAGATTCCTCAAGATGCTAAGCAAGCCCGCCGCCATGGCCAGCGGATGGACCAGCGCAGTCCTCTGCTTCAGCGCCGCTTCCGGATACTGGCTGGCCGGACAACGCGGCCGCGCCCTCTGCTGGGCGGTGCTCGGCGCCGTCGAAGTCGCGGCCATCGTCCTGTAAGGTAATTCTGACTTAGTCCTAATTTTGTCATTTCGAGCGCAGTAAGATTGCCCGTTTACGGGCAATCTTGCGTAGTCGAGAAACCTGCTGTTCCGTTTTTTTGACCTTAATCAGAATCTCCCTAAGACGTTCCCCCGTGCCGCCCTCGAAGACAACGGCCGGGAAATCCAACGTCTCCCTTTGTGCCTTCGTGGTTCAGTGCCTTTGGAACGCCAGCCCCACAACTCTTGCATCCCCGCCTGCTAGAATTTCATCCTGACCCTCATGGTGCCAAACAGACTTCAGCCGCTCCTGCCTTATCTCAAACGTTATCGCCGGGGATATCTGACCGGCGCGCTGTGCGTGCTTTGCACCAACGGCGCCTGGGTGTTGTTTCCGCTGGTCATCGGCCATGCCGTCAATGACTTGCGCGCCGGCGTGACCCGTCAAAAGCTCTTTCACTTCGTCCTGTTGTCGCTGCTGGTCGCCTCCATCCGCAATATTTTCCTGTTCCTCACCCGCTGGATCGTCATCGGCGTCTCCCGCGACATCGAATTCGACCTGCGCAACGACCTCTTCGAGCACCTGGAGCGCCTTTCCTACTCCTACTATCAGCGCATGCGCACCGGCGATATCATGGCCCGCGCCACCAACGATCTCAACGCCGTCCGCATGTTGCTGGGCCCGGCGATCATGTATTCCGCCAATACGCTGGTGTTTTCCCTCGCCGCCGTGGTCTTCATGATGCGCATCAGCCCGCGCCTCACCTTGCTCGCGTTTCTGCCGCTTCCCTTCCTCAGCGTCCTCATCCAGCACTTCGGCCGCCGCATTCACCGGCGCTTTGAAAAAATCCAGGAAATGTTTTCCGACATCTCCGCCCAGGCGCAGGAAAACTTCTCCGGCGCTCGCGTCATCCGCGCCTACGTGCAGGAAGACGCCGAGATCGCCTCCTTCGAGCGCGCCAATCGCGAATACATCGCCCGCAGCCTCAAACTGGTGCGCATCCGCGGCATGTTGTGGCCCACGCTGGAGCTCATGCTCGGCCTCGGCCTCGTCATGGTGCTGTGGGTCGGCGGACGCGAAGTGCTGGCCGGCCGCATTTCCATTGGCGGCTTCACGTCCTACATGCTTTACATGGCCCAGTTGATGTGGCCAATCATCGCCCTGGGCTGGGTGGTGGACATCTTCCAGCGCGGCACCGCGTCCGTCGGCCGCATCAACCAGATGCTCACCGAGACCCCCGCCATTCAGGACGCGCCCGCGGCCCGCGACCGCGACATTGCAGGGGAAATAGAATTCCGCAACTTGAATTTCGCCTACGAGGGCAAGACCGTTCTGCAAGACCTGAATCTGCGCATCCCGGTCGGCAGCAGCCTGGCCATCGTCGGCCCCACCGGCTCGGGCAAAACAACTTTGGTCAGCCTGATTCCCCGCATTTACGACGCCCCGGCAGGAACGGTTCTGGTTGACGGCCGCCCCATCACCGATTTTTCACTCGCCTGCCTGCGCCGCAGCGTCGGCTTCGTGCCCCAGGAAACGTTTCTATTCAGCGACCGCATCCGCGACAACATCGCGTTAGGCGTAGACTCCGCCACCGACCAGCAAATCCACGACGCCGCCGAAGCCGCCAACATCGCTGCCGACATCGAAGGCTTTCCCGAGCAATACCAGACCATGGTCGGCGAGCGCGGCATCACCTTGTCCGGCGGACAAAAGCAACGCACCGCCATCGCCCGCGCCCTCATCCGCAATCCCCGCATTCTGATTCTCGACGATGCCCTCTCCAGCGTGGACACTCACACCGAAGACAAGATCCTGAACCACTTGCGCACCGTGATGAAGGGACGCACCACGATTTTTATCTCCCATCGCGTTTCCACGGTCCGCAACGCCGACCGCATCGCCGTGCTGCATGAAGGACGTGTAGTCGAACTCGGCACCCACGACCAACTCATCGCCAGAAATGGCTACTATACCGACCTGTACAACAAGCAATTGCTGGAAGAAGAACTGGCCGAAGTGTAAGGTATTCCGCAGTACAAATCTGTTCAACGAAGGTCGTTATGCAGAAGCTCCGCTCCAATCTCGCGCTAGGCATCACTTTACTATTTGTGCTTCTTGTCGCAGTTGCATTCTGGCCGTCGGTCATTCGTTCGGCGAGCGCGCAAGCGGAAAACGGCGTAAAGGACGAGCTTGTCCGACTGGAGCGCCAGCAATGGGACGCATTCAAGAAGAAGGACAAAACGGCTCTGGCCGCTATCCTTGCGAAGGACTATTTTGATTTCGGCAGCGACGGCAGGGAGGATCGCACTTTCTCGCTCACCAGAGGATACATGAGCGATGAGCAAGACCTTGTTGAATTCAGCATGGAGGACGCGCAAGTCAAAGTGCTCGACGATCACACCGCACTCCTCACCTACCGTGGAACATATCGCGGAACCGAACGCGGCAAGCCCAATAGTGGATCAGCGTTCTACTCTGATCTCTATCAGAAGCAAAACGGGAAATGGCTGAGTGTGTTCACGCAAGACTCGAACCTGAAGTGTGCCGATATGTAACTCTGTCGTTCCCAGCCAAACCAGACGTCCTCGTGACAACCGTCGTAGCTACGAGACGTACACTGCAGGTCGTTCGCCAACCAATGCCAATGCAGCGCGTCGTAAAACAGGAACTTCTCGACTCCGACGCCTGCTCTCCCCGCGAAGTAGAACTCGCGATGCAGGACCTCGACCGCGTCAATCGCTGGTTCGGCGGCGTTCGCACCTCGCAGGCTTCCATCGAGCGCGTCGCTCAAGTCACTGGATCGCGCCGGTTCTCTCTGCTTGAGATAGCCGCCGGCTCCGGCGAAGTGCCACGGATCGCAACCCGCAATCTGGCGCGTCGCGGGATCACGGTCGAAGTGACCCTGCTCGACCGCGCTCAGTCTCATCTGCCCCGCGGAGGGCGCGCGCTGGTGGGCGATGCACTCGCCCTACCCTTCCCGGACCAGAGTTTTGATCTGATCAGTTGCAGTCTGTTCGCGCATCATCTGCAGCCGCGCCCGCTGGCGGCGTTCGTTCGAGAGGCCCTGCGCGTCAGCCGCCGCGCCTTGCTCATCAATGACCTGGTGCGCCATCCCGCGCATCTGGCCCTTGCCTATGCCGGCTTTCCACTCATGCGCAGCCGCGTGGCGTGGCTCGATGGTCTTACATCCGTCCGCCGCGCCTATGTTCCAGAAGAGATACGGGAAATCATTGCCTCTGCATTCCCCGCAACGGCCACTCCGCGCGTGGAAATCACGCGCCACTATTTGTTCCGCATGGGCGTGATTGTCTGGAAGGGAACCAAAACACTCTAGGGAAACTGTCATCCCGACCGAACGGATTGAACTGCGAAGCAGATCAATCCGCGAGTGGAGGGACCCGCTGTTTCTGCGGACCGCTCGCTTCGCTCCGGTCGCGATGACAAACTTATTCTTGTACCAACTCTTCCGGCGCAAATCTCAAGAACGCGCCCTACCGCACCACCAGCACTTCCCGCACGTTGTCCCGCGCCAGAAAAAACTTGATGGACGCGAAATCGTGGAACAGGGTTTCGATGTGGCGATTATTGAATACGCGCTGCAGGTGAAATCCATCCGCGACGGCGGTGTGTACCGCGCCCGTCGGCCCACGCCGCGCCTCGCGCTTCAACACGATGCGTTGCATGTCCAGCACGTCCGTTCCCGTCACATGGAAACGGTAGCAGGGCGAGTCCGGGCCCGCGTCTTTGGTATGAAAGAACGCGAGCAACGATCCTCCCGGCTTCAGCACCGACCACAACCGCCCCACCACCGGCCTCACCAGACTCTCATCCAGATAGTCGGCCAGGTTCCAGCACAGCACGACATCAAAGCGCGACGCCGGATACACCAGATTTTCGGCAAGAAATTTGCGGCTATCCAGAGCAGGATTGCCCTGCTCATCGGTGATGGCCAGCGAAGAATCGGTCGAAGCGGTCAGCAGGTCTTCGCTGTAAATCGCGTGCCCGCGTCCGGTGAAGTAGCGAATGTTGGCCGGCGAGGTCGCGCCAATGTCCAGTATGCACAAGCCTTCCGCGTTGTCCCACGCGCGCGCCAACTCGCCGATGCCGCTCGAACGGCGCGACAGTTTCTGCTGCCCCTGGCTGGCGTCGGCGGCCTCAGCCCCTTTGGATGAACCAAACAATCCCATGTATGTATTGGCGTTACAGACCGCGGTAGGCCAAATCCCCCAAAAAATCGCTGTCACGACTATACCCAAGGGTCGGGCAGCCCAGCAAGCAACGCGCGGGGCGCAGGTTTCATCGTAAGGTTCGTAGCACCCACCACGGAGGCACAGAGTCACGGAGAAAACCGCGGAGTCTCGTCGTCGTATCGCCGGAGCTGTTGGAGAGAAACCAACAGCATAGCGTCGGTTTTCTTCGTGACTCCGTGCCTCCGTGGTGGGTGTTGATTTGGACGGGAAGACTGCGTTTTTCTCGCCCCGGATTGCTACACTGACAGGGAGCTTCCACCCGATGACTTGGATAGGGCGATCACTTCTTATCAGCATCTTGCTGAGCGCCGCGTGTGCAGGATGGGCGCAGGATGCGGCCACGACGCAGGCCACAGCCTCGGCCTACATTGCCCCCATTGACCTGATTCGCGTCGCCTCGGCCAACGAACTCGCCGCCTTAGGCGATTCCGCCCCCAAGCATGCCTTTCGTTCCGTCAAGCGCCACGCCCAGGGATCGCAAACCCGTCTGTATGTGGAAACGCGCGACGCCATGGTGGCCATGACCATCGCCTACGACGACAAGCCGCTCACGCCGCAGCAGTTGCAGGGCGAAGAAGACCACCTGAATTATCTTCTGCACGATCCCAACGCTCTCCGCGCCAAGCAGGCCCGCGAAGCCGAAGACGCCGACCGCACCCGGAGAATCCTGAAGGCCCTGCCCGATGCATTTCTCTATGACTACGACGGCAGCGAACCCGGCACCGCGGAAATCGCCCGCCCCGGCATCACGCTTATGCGGCTGCGCTTCCGTCCCAACCCAGACTATTCTCCGCCCAGCCGCATCGAGCAGGCGCTCACCGGCATGCAGGGGCACGTTCTGCTGGACGCATCGCAGCACCGTCTCGCGCTGTTCGATGCGACCCTCAACAAAGACGTGAGCTTTGGCTGGGGATTTCTTGGCCACCTCGACAAAGGCGGCAACATCGTGCTGCGTCAGGCCGCGCTGGATGACGGATCGTGGTCGCTCAACCGCCTGAAAATGAAATTCACCGGCAAAATCCTGATCTTCAAGAGCCTCAACGTGGACTCCGACGAAGTGCTCGACCAGTTCCGGCCCGTGCCCGCCGATACCACCTTCGCGCAGGGAGTGGAGATGCTGAGAACTTCCCTGGCCGCGGATGCGCGAAGGTGACGGATATCACAGTGCCGCCCGCAAGTGATTGATTCCATGGGGCAAACTTCCTGTGGAAAACTCACCGGCTAACTGCTTTATTTTCAGTAGTTTAAAGACTTCATTTAAAGGCCAGTTGCGAGCGTTTGGAGGCCCCTCCAGGGCATCGGGAACGCGGAAGGCTCTTAGGCTCCATCGCGCCCGAGGTAACGCAAGGGCGACCCCTTGGCGGCGCGAAAATAGCGCTGCTGATCGCGGGCAGGTACCAGATTCCCCCCCCTGCACGTCCCAGAACCCCTGCCTCAATCCGCAAATTTGTCCTCCTGAGCGTAGTCGCTGGTTCGCGCAGGCGAACCAGCCGCGCACTCGAAGGATCCCTAGCCCTCATGTATAAGACAGCCCTCATGTATAAGACGAAACCCAAGAAAGGCGTTTTCACAATGCTGCCGGGTGCGCGCCGAAAGCTCCCTGACGAACGGTGCTGAAGTCAGGTTAGAGATCTTTCGACTGCGTTGGCCGTTCGCTTCGCGAACGGCCAACTACGCTCAAGATGACAGATGGAGGGGCCGGCACGGTCTTACTTCCGCACGGTCTTACTTCCGCACGGTCTCTTTCCGCACCGTCAGGCTCTCGATGAAGTCTTCCCTGATCCGGTACCCGGTACCGGGGATGTCCTGGATCGCAATCGTCCCTTGCGCTGAGACTTCCACTTCCGGCTCGATGATGTCGTCTTTCCAGTAACGCTTGGACGCCGACACGTCGCCGGGCAGGCGAAAGTTCGACAACGACGACAGCGCGATATTGTGGGCGCGCCCAATGCCCGACTCCAGCATGCCTCCACACCAGACGGGGATATTTTGCGACTCGGCGAGATCGTGGATCTTCTTGGCCTCGCTGAAACCACCGACGCGCCCGACTTTGATGTTGAGGATCCGGCACGCCCCAAGTTCCAGCGCCGTGGCCGCGTCGCGTTCGCTCTCGATGGATTCATCGAGGCAGATCGCGGTCTGCAACTGCTTCTGCAATTTGGCGTGGTAGTAAATATCGTCATTCCACAGCGGCTGCTCGATCATCAGCAGATTGAAGCGGTCAAATTCCTGCAGGTGTTTGACTTCGTCGAGGCGATAGGCGGAGTTGGCGTCGCAGCTCAGCGTGATGTCCGGCCAGCGTGAGCGCACTTTGTCCAGAACATCCAAATCCCAACCATGTTTGACCTTGAGCTTGATGCGGCGGTAGCCGGCGGCGAGTTCGGTCTCGATCTTGCCCATCAATTGCTCGACCGAATCCTGAATCCCAATGGAGACGCCGCAGATGATTTCCCGCCGCGACCCGCCCAGCAGCTTCCACAGGGGAAGTTGCTTCTGACGCGCTTCCGCGTCCCATACCGCGTTTTCCAGCGCAGCCTTGGCCATGCGATGGCCGCGCACTTTGGCAAAGCGCGCTGGAACATCCGCCCCGCGCTCGATCTCTGTACCAATCAGCGCCGGTGCGAGATGTTGCGTGATGGTGGGCCAGGAACTGTCAATCCACTCGCTGCTGTAGAAAGGGTCTTCGCCGGTGACGCACTCTCCCCATCCGTCTGCGCCCTCGCCGTGTACGGTGACCAGCAGAATGCGGCGGTGATAGAGCCGGCCAAAGCTGGTTTCAAAGAAATGCACCAGCGGCATCTGAATTTCGCGGAGCGTGATGGCGTCAATTTTCATGAGGTCTAAAACATTTCACCACAGAGACACAGAGACAGATCGGGCAAGGACTTCATGTCGTTAAGATTTTCTCCGTGTCTCTGTGTCTCCGTGGTGGCTTCAGGGTTTCGATGCGTACGACCAGTCTTCATCCCAGAGGCCGAGCAGAAATTTGCCATTGCCTGCCGCGTCGCGTTCATAACCAATCACGGCGAGGCCCTCAGCAAAAGCCTGCAAGAAAGCGTCCCGATTGTTCTCCTGCACCTGCCGCGCCTTGCCGCGGGCCTCGGCAGCCGCCTTCCATTCATAAATCTGGGCAGGGACCTCGACAGCGCGCTTCACATCACAACAACTACGCTGGCCGGCGAGTACGTTCTCAACCCGGCGCGACTTCAGCCACCACTCCGCAATCAGGCGGTCGCTGGGCAAACCTCCCTGCAATGGCGACGACGTGATTCCATACTGGTTGATGTTGTAGCGGCGCGCGATCGCGCCCAGCTTTTCGATGTTCAGATAGGCGTTCTTGATCTCGAGGGGATCAAACGTCCACTCGATCAGCTCAATGCCGCGGGACAGGGCCTCTTCGCGTTGCAGCAGCTTGAGCTTCCTACCCAGCCCGGAGTTGCGGTACTTCTGCCGCACGCCCAGCATGTGCGAATGCAGATAAGCATGTCCTGAGCGCGTGCCCGGCACCGATAGCGCGAAGCCGACCATTTCCGCGCCGTCGAATGCGCCCATCACCTGGCCGCCGACTTTCTCGGCCACCACAAACATTCGCAGCGGGACAAGCTCTTCGTCAGTAAAGTTCCAGACTTCTTTTTGCAAGGCGACGCAGGCGCGCAGCTCTTCCAGACCGTTACAGCGGCGGATGACGATGCCGTCGTTGATCGCGGCGTCGTGCGGACGGCCCATCATGCAGGCTCCCGTTCGTCGCGCTTGGCCTGTTGCCACAGCGATTCCAGCTCTTCCATGGAAGACTGGTCGAGCGTATCGCCGCGCGCCCGCAAGCGCTCTTCCATGGATTGGAAGCGGCGGCGAAACTTGCGGTTCGATTTGCGCAGCGCCGATTCGCAGTCCACATCAAGATGCCGCGCCAGATTCACCATTACAAAAAGCAGGTCGCCCAACTCTTCTTCGAGTCCGCGATGCAGGCCCTCCGAAATCTGCGGACGCCCAGACCCAGCCACACCGTGACCGGGTTGCACTTTGGCTGCGTCCGGAATTTCTCGCACATGTTCGCGCAGTTCGGCGGTCTCCTCGTCCAGTTTCTGCAGAATGCCGTGCGCGTCGGGCCAATCAAAGCCAGCGCGCGCGGCCTTGGAGCTGAGCTTGTGCGCTTCGATCAGAGCGGGCATGTTCGACGAAATGTCGGCCAGCATGGATTTCGGCGCAGGGCCGCTGTTTGCGTCGCGCAGATCTTTACCGTCCCGCGCGGCCTTTTTCTTTTTCTCCTCCGCCTTCAGCGCTTCCCAGTTGCGCACGACTTCGCCGGGCGTGTCGGCCTTGACCTCCCCGAAAACATGCGGATGTCGGTCCACCAATTTGTTCGACAGACGATCCAGAACGTCATCAATGGCGAACCTGCCTTCTTCCTTCGCCATGGTCGAGTAGAAAAGCACTTGCAACAGCAGGTCGCCGAGTTCGCCAGTCAACTCGTCCCAGTCGCGCTTGTCAATGGCCTCGAGGACTTCGTAAGTCTCTTCCAGCGTGAAGGGCTTGATGGTGTCGAAAGTCTGCTCGCGGTCCCAGGGACAGCCGCCGGGCGCGCGCAGCCGTTCCATGATCGCCACTGCCCGCTCGAAACGTTCTCCTGTGGTCGGCATCGGCATCCACTTTAAACGAGGGCTGGACGGGCGGGCAATTCGCAGTGGGCGCGATTTCGGCAAGAACCCACCACGGAGTCACGGAGACACGGAGAAAAACTTGGGGGAATTCTGAACGAGTCAGAGACAGACCGGGGCGGTCGCGCCTTTAGCGAACCACTGGACTACTGCCATCCGCAGAACAGCAGGTTCCTTCCTTAGGCTCATCAGGTCTCGCAGCCGCGTCCCACCCCCACGGGAGGCTACACCTCGGTCACTTTCCATAAGTTAGGATGAGGGCCAGACTGTAGGGGCATACGTGTGTGCCGGACTCGACTCCAGCCCGCACGAATTGTCGCATCTGATTGATCTGAAATGACGTTGCAGCTCAAAACGCGGCTCTCGCTGGAAGGCCAGCACTATCACGCGGTCGTGATCGGCGGAGGCATTAATGGCGCCGCGATTGCTCGTGAGATTGCGCGCGCCGGCAAAAAAGTTCTGCTGCTGGAGCGCAATGACTTCTCCAGCGGCACCACCAGCCGATCCACCCGCATCATCCACGGCGGATTGAGATATCTGGAACATGGGGAGATGGACCTGGTGCGCGAATCGCTGCGCGAGCGGCAACGCTTGCTGCGGGAGCGGCCGCACCTGGTGCATCCAACGCAGTTTTTGTTTTTGCTGGACCAGCATAGCCGGCGCAGCGCCATGACGGTGCGCGCCGGGTTGTGGCTGTATCGGCGGCTGGGCGCGAACGGCTCCAACAAATCACAGCGCGCGCTCGATATTCAACGCGTGGAACAGGCGCTGGACGCGGGCCGCAAATGGACGATGCTCAACTATGAAGACGCGCAGTGTGAATTTCCAGAAAGACTGGTGGCAGAGTGGGTGGGCGAAGCGGCCGCCGCCGGAGCGCTGGTGCGCAACCATAGCGAGGCGCTGTCGCTGAATCTGGCGCATGGGCGCGCACGAGGACTGTTGATTCGCGACCTGCTGACCGGCGCGGACCAGGCGGTGGAGGCCAGTTGGGTCATCAACTGCACCGGGCCGTGGGTGGACCGCGTGTGCCGGCGGTTCTCGTTGAATACGGCAAAGCCGCTGCTGGGCGGGGTGCGCGGATCGCACCTGGTGTTGCGCCGGTTTGCCGGCGCGCCTTCCACTGCGCTTTACACTGAGGCCGCAGACGGACGTCCCATCTTCGTTTTGCCCTGGAATGAACAGGTGCTGGTAGGAACGACGGAAGTCGCGGACACGGATGATCCGGCCAACGCGGCGCCTTCCGCGGACGAAGTCCAATACTTGCTGCAGACGGTGACCCGGCTGTTTCCCAAGGCGCGGCTTTCGAGCCGCGACATTCACTACACGTTTGCCGGGATTCGTCCGCTGCCCTATGCGCCGGACAGCAAGCTTTCGGCGGTGACGCGACGGCACATCTTGCATGACCATAGCGATGAAGGCACCACGCGGATGATTTCGGTGCTGGGCGGAAAACTGACCACCGCCGCCTCGCTTGCCCGCGAGTGCGCACGCATGGTGGGATGTGAACCCGCGGCGGACGACAGCGAAGCGCTGATGGTGGCCGGACGCGCGCTCGATCCTCTGCTCGACCAGTCCATCCTGGATTTGGCGCGCATTGGCAGCATCAGCGAAGAATCCGCGCGTTCGCTGCTGGAGTGGTTTGGTAAGCGGGCATTCGATGTGGCCCACATGGCGATGGTGAGTCCGGAACTGCGCGCGCCCATCTGTCCACACACCACGCACATTGTTGCGGAGTCGGTGGAGGCTTACCGTCAGGAATATGCGGCGACGCTGGGTGATGTTCTGTTGCGGCGGGTGCCGGTGGCGCTGGGATCCTGCTGGTCAGAGGCATGCAGCCGGGAAGCCGCGATGCGTATCGGCGCGGTGATGGGCTGGGACGACCACGTGCTGGGAGAAAATCTAGAGGCTTTTGAGATTGAGCGCCAGGCCTTCTTGCAGAAGGCGCCCACTGCGCTTGCGGCGAGTCCCGCGGCGGACTGAATTCCCCATTCGCACGAAACAGCAGGTTTCTCGGTGCGTTTGAAATCACAGAAATAGAATCACAGAAATAATGTGAGGAGAGTTTTCTAGCGGGCTTCGCCCGCCGGACAGCCGAGGGCGGCGGTCCCCACGTGGTTCGTGACTTACTTAGTTTCGTGACTTACTTAGTCATGTTGGCTGGGGCGCAGTCTTCCCAAGAATGCAGTTTGGTCTGAGATGAGGCCTGCCACGCCTTGTTGGATGAATCGGCGCATCGCCGACTCGCGGTTGACGGTCCAGACAAAGACCTGCTGGCCTGCTGCTGTGATTTCATGGATGGCCGCTTGCGTAGCAAGGCGCTGATGCAGCATAACGAAACCAATTGGAAGGCGCTTCCATTCCGCAAATTGACGCTTGTTCTCGCAGATCAGGCCGAGTGGAATCTCCGGCGACTCGGTATGGAGAGCGACGAGGACTTCTGGCAGGAACGACGACACGACCAATCCGCGCTTCGGCGGAAACTGACGCAGCAACGTGCTCGTGTGACGCTCCAGTCCCGGGACTTTGAGTTCGATATCGAGAAAGGCGCGGCGCGAGTAGCGTTCCAGGACCTCATGCAGCGTGGGGAGGTTGAGGTCGCGGACGCGGGTTTGGGCGATGTTCATGCCGCTGGTTTTTGCGTCGTGGCAGATCACCGCCTCGCCGTCGGCGGAGAGGCGAACGTCAAACTCGAACCCATCACATCCGTGCGCGAGGCAGAGATCGAAGGATGCGAGCGTGTTTTCCGCGACGGACTTGTGCGCGCGCGCGCCGCGATGGCCGAGCAGAAGTGGCCGCGTGGTCATGGTTGTTGATTGTAATTGTGCGGGGAGTGCAATATGGCTTGAGCGTGCATCCGCGAAGCAGAAAAGCAGGTCTCTCCACTACGCTCCCCTTCGACTTCGCTCAGGGTCCGCTACGTTCGAGATGACAGAGTTTGAGTGCCGCGTTGCGCTCGGGATGCTGGTCGGAATCGAAGTCTCGCAATGCTAATCGAGGTCGAAATCGCGGATGGGCCTGCCGGTGTCGGGAGTTTCCTTGGCCTTGCGGACGGCTTCCTGGAATTTTTTCTCCAGCAGGTCGGAGGAATTTTTTTGCGCCTCCACCGATTGGCGGAAGAGAGAGTCGCGGCGGCTGTCCTGTTCGCGCATGGAGCGCGCGGCGGCCTCCATGTCGGTGAACGTCTTGGGCGCAACCGGAGCGACGTGGGAAATCACCGCGCTGGTGGCGGAGTCCACCTTCATCAAGGCGCCGCAGCACGGGCAGGTGAGGTCGAAGGTGGGGGAAGGCTTGGTCATGCCAGTCGAATGATACCGCAATTTGCGGGGCGCGACCGCCGAAACCCAAAATCATCCACCACGAAGGACACGAAGTTGCATTAAGGAAATCTGTAGCTCTAGGGATCTTTTAGTGTCGCATCTAGTGTTGCTTCGTGCCCTTCGTGGCCTGAGACTGGGCGGCTAGCGGTGCAGTTTGAGCGGGAACACGTGGAACACACCCAGCAGTTCCCAGCCCAGCAGGAACACCGAGAGCAATACCACCAGCACGGCCAGCATTTCGCCAAAGCTCATGCCGCGGCGGTTGGATGCGGTGCGGCGGGCGGCCAGGCTCAGAATGTTGAGCGTGGCGAAGCCGAACACCACCGCCCAGAGAATGTTGTAAACATTGCCGCGGCGGGTGTGCACGCGGGCGGCGGCCATGGCGAGAAAAAAGAAGGCCGGCTGGGCATGCAACTGGACCGCGGCCGCCAGCCGCGAGTTGCGCATCAACTGGGTAAGCATCCGGACTGAGGTCATTGCCGCCATGAACGCGCTTTGATCTTACCGCGTTCGCAAGTGGCGGTCATCACTCAAAGGTCTGCCCGAACCTCCTCCGTTCACAGTGCCATGCGCGGACTTGGATAAGATGAAGCGATGGCCCGCTGGCAATATATTTTCTTTGACGTCGGCAATACGCTGCTGTTCCCGAACCGCGATGTGATGCTCGCACCGCTCTCGCCGTCGCAACGTCCGACGCTGCAACAATGGCAAGCGCTGGAGCGGGAAACCAAGCGCGATTTTGATGCGAACATGCTCGAAGGCAGCCCCGATCATGGCTTTTGGTGGAGCTTTCATACTCGGCTGCTCACGGAGCGAAAGCTACCGCTCGATCCCACACGCGAAACCATGGTGCGCAATACGCAGAATTCGGCGAACTGGGACCAGATTCTGCCGGGGACGCGCGCGGCGCTGGAGCGCATTGGGCAGCGGCATAAGATTGCCGTGATTTCCAACGCCGACGGCCGCATTCACGAAGTGCTTGCCCGGTGCGGCATTGCGGATTGTTTCCGAACCATTACCGACTCTGGCATCGTCGGGCGCGAGAAGCCACACCCTGCAGTTTTTGAGGCAGCCCTGCGCAGCATGGATGCGCGGGCGGAACAGAGCCTCTACGTCGGCGACGTGTTTTCGGTGGACTATGTGGGCGCGAAGAACGTGGGCATGGACGCCGTGCTTATGGATGTGTCGCGCGCCTATGTGGATCGCGACGTGGCCCGGGTCGAGTCGCTGGTCGAACTGGAATCCTGGCTCGACAGATCGCTGCGATAGAATCGCACCATGTTCGATTCCACGCGATTCTTGCTATTCCTCACCGCAGCGTTGCTGTTGGCCATCGCTCCTGGTCCTGGGATGCTTTACGTACTGGCGCGAAGTTTGGCCGGGGGAAAGCGCGAGGGAGTGCTCTCAGCGCTGGGCACGTTTCTCGGCGGCATGGTGCATGTGTTCGCCGCGGCGCTGGGCATCTCGATCATCTTGGCCAAGTCAGCGGTGGCGTTTGCCATGGTCAAATATGTGGGTGCGGCTTATCTAGGCTTTCTGGGCGTGCGGATGATTCTGGATGCGCGGAAAAAAGAAGCTACGGAAGATGCGGCTGTCGAGAATCTCGAAGGCAACAAGACAGCCCGCAATCCGTTTTGGCAGGGAGTTGCGACCGAAGTTCTGAATCCCAAGACTGCATTGTTTTTTCTTTCCTTCATTCCACAGTTCGTGAACCGCAGCAGCGGCCATGTATTCGCGCAGTTCGTTGGGCTGGGGACGATCTCCGTAGCGCTGAATACGACGGCGGACCTGGTTGTAGTAGTGCTGGCGGGACCGCTGGGGAATCTGGTGCGCTCATCGGCAATATTCCGCCGCCGGCAAAGGACGGTCACCGGCGCGATCATGATTGGGCTGGGAACTTATCTGGCGACTAGCGAGAACCGGTAGAAAAGGATGTGGCGCCTCAGCGGTTTGATGAAAGGCGCAACTCATGTACACAGCGCCTGAAGGCGCAACCCATCCGGCAGCATTGTGGTATGCCTGAAGGCATACCCTGATACGCATCGGTCACAGCTCAAGAATCTGATGGTCGTTGCAATCGGGCGGAATGGCGTCGTGGATCTGGCGCAGGAGCTCCGGCCCATAACGCGCGACAAAATAAATCGCCGCGACCGACCGTTCCTGCAAACCTTTGTTCGGATAGAGCGCCTGGCTCAGCGACTCGGCGTAACGCCCGATCAGTTCGCTCTTGAGCGCTTCGGCGCGCGCGGCCTGGGCCTGGAGTTTCTCCAATTGATACTGCGTCTTGGAAGCGGCGGTTTGCACGGCGTCCACCAACGTCTGGTCGAGCACAGCGATTTTTTCCTGAAGCACCGCCATGTGGGTGGAGAGCGACTTGGATGCGGCGTCAAAGGCAGCCAGCAAATCCGAAGGCAGGCTGCGGGCCGCCAGTTGGCGGCGGAGCGCCTCGGGACCGCCGAAGGCGTCGGGGAGCGACACCGATTTTTTCTCCATCACCCGCTGCGTCTTGGATTCGATCACGGTGGCCGAGAACCGCGGCAGCACCGGGGTTACACGGCCCGCCAGCTTTTCAAAGATTGCGCCGGCCTGGGCGAAGTACGCGACTTCCGCCGCGCCTCCAACGTAGGCAAGCGTCGGCAGAAGATAATCCTGCACGACTGGGCGCAATAAAACATTGGGACTGAAGCGTTCCGGCTCGGCGGAAATCTGCGCCGTCAATTCCGCCGATGACAGGCCATTCCCGGACGCGTCGCCGACGATGAACTCCTGCGTGCCTGCAACGCTTCTGCGATGGACGGCGGTGCGGGCGCCATCTTTCATGGCAAACACCAGCACCGATGACGCCGTAACTTTCACCTGCTGATGATATCCAGCCGCCTCCAGCGCCTGCCCGCGCGTGAGCAGCGCGGCATCCAGTTCGTCGGCGCGCTCGATCGCCGACTGGTACACCGGCAGCGCCACGCGATGCAGTTCAGGGTCGGAGGCATCGAGGACAATCACGCCCCACTCGGCAAACATGCGCGTATACAAACGCGCGAACGCCGTGCCCAGAGTTTCGCCGGGGCGATAGGATTCGCGGAGCCACTGGGTCGCTTGATTTTCCCCTAGCAGCGCCGCCGCCTGCTCGACCAGCGGCAAGATCTCATCGCCGAAGCGCACTGTGCTGACTGGAGCGCCGGCAATCCCGTGGCTCGATGCGGTAAGAGTCTGCAACCCGCCGTCCGGCCCTGGCAGCGACACATGGTTCACTTCCGCGAGGTCGTGGTCGTAGGTTGCCAGCCAGAACACGGGAACGGTCTCCACACCGGCCGCGGTGGCTTGCTGCGCCAGTTTCACCGCGGTCAACGCCTTGTAGATGCAGAACGCCGGCCCACCAAACAGTCCCACCTGCTGTCCGGTAACCACCGCCACCGCGCCCTTGCGCAGGCGGTCAAGATTCGCCAGGGTTTGCTGCGAGGCGTCCCACGATTTGTTCTGGCGATCAAGAATCGCGCACACCTGGGCCCGCCGCGTTGCGTCGTAGCGGACCGCGGACGCTTCTGCTTTCAACCATTCACCAAACCGTGGGGGCCGGGGATAGAACTCGCGCACCGCGGGCGCGTGCTCGAGAAAATCGAGAAACAGTTTAGTCGTATGCGGGACTTGCGAAAACGGCAGGGACCGGGCTTTCAAAGCGGGATCTCCTGACACCGCTTCATCGTGAAGTGTGGGACCGATCGTTTCATCGCGAGTCAGGCTTTTCATTCTACAGACCGGACTCCTCCGGTGGTTGCCAACTTCGTCAGTTCGCCGTAATTGAGATGCCGCAAAACTCCTCAAGATGCAAGATAATGAAATCCACCTGGGGAGCGCTTGATGAATTTGCAGGCTTCGCCGCTACATATGGTCACGCCGGTCACGCTGGAAGGCGCGGTGGTCCGGCTGGAGCCGATTCGCCCTGAACACGTCGAACTCTTCTGGCAGGCCGCGAAGAACGATCTCGACAATATTTTCCAGTGGATTCCCTACCGCATGCAGGCGCGGGAGGATTTTGAACGCGTGGTGGAGAAGGCTTTTGCCGAGCAGGAACGCGGCGAGTCGGTGGTGCTGACGACGGTCGAGCGCGGCTCGGAGCGGGTCATCGGAAGTACGCGGTTCATGAACATTGACCGCGTCAACCGCCGTGTGGAGATCGGGTCCACCTGGATCGCACCCGCCTGGCATCGTACCGCCGTCAATACCGAGGCCAAGTACCTGATGCTGCGGCACGCGTTCGAGGTGTGGCAGTGCATCCGCGTTGAACTGAAAACCGATGCGCTGAACCAGCGCTCGCGAAACGCCATCCTGCGCATCGGCGCGAAAGAAGAAGGCACGCTGCGCAGGCACGTGATCACCTGGACGGGCCGGGTGAGAGACTCGGTGTACTTCAGTATTTTGGATTCAGAATGGCCGGAGGTGAAGGCGACACTGGAAACGAAGTTGCGCCGGAGGTGAGACAAGATGATTCCACGCCCGCACAGGCTTTCTGCGCGGGCGTGGGGGTCCTGCCTTTGGCTTGGATTTGAGACCCGCCGCTACTTCAGCGAGGCCATATCAATGACGAACCGATACTCCACGTCACTCTTGAGCAGCCGCTCATAAGCCTCGTTGATTTGTTGAATGCGGATCAGTTCAATGTCAGAAGCAATGCCGTGCTCGGCGCAGAAATCCAGCATCTCCTGGGTCTCGCGAATGCTTCCGATGATTGAACCGGCAAGCGAGCGCCGCCGGAACAGCAGGCTGCCCACCCCCACTGGCAACGGCGTGGGAGACGCGCCCAGCATGACCAGAGTGGCGTCGAGCTTCAATAGATCAAGATAGGCGGTCACGTTGTGTTCGGCGGAGACCGTGTCCAGAATGAAGTCGAAGCTGCCCGCATGCTTCGCCATCTCGGTCTCATTCTTCGAAACCACGACCTCGTGCGCGCCCAGGCGCAACGCATCTTCCTTCTTATTCGGCGAGGTGGTAAACAGCACCACCTGCGCTCCGAACGCATGGGCGAATTTCACCCCCATATGGCCCAGTCCGCCGAGGCCGACCACGCCCACCTTCTGCCCTTTGCCGACCTTCCAGTGGCGCATCGGCGAATAAGTGGTGATGCCCGCGCACAGCAGCGGCGCGGTGGCTGCCAGGTCCATCTTCTCTGGCACGCGCAACACGAACGCTTCGTCCACCACAATGCTGTCCGAATATCCGCCGTAGGTGACCCCGCCCAGATGCTTGTCTTCGGCGTTATAGGTAAACGTCGGCATGACGTCGCAAAATTGCTCGTTACCGGCGCGGCAGTTCGGGCATGTACGGTCCGAATCCACCATGCAACCGACCCCCACCAGATCGCCGTCTTTGAATTTCTTGACCGCGCTTCCCACTTTCACCACGCGCCCCACAATCTCGTGGCCCACCACGCAGGGATACACCGTGGGCATCATGTTTTCCCATTCATTGCGCGCCTGATGCAGGTCGGAGTGGCAGACGCCGCAAAATAAAATCTCGATTTGCACATCCGTGGCCTTGGGTTCGCGGCGGCGGATGGTGGCTGCCGCCAGCCCGGAAGTCGCACTCTGCGCCGCATACGCCTTGGCCGGGTAGGCTTTTGCCGCCCCCGCCGCATTCTTTTCCGCAATAGTCGTAGCCGTGGTTTCGCTCATGTGGATTTCGTTCTCCTGCTGCAACAGATGACCCGCCTCACGACCTTGATTCATAAAAAACTGGCTCCGTCAGACAGACCAGGCCGGATTCAACGCAGCGACTGCCGGGGGCGATTTTGCGCACACCAGTCCCCAAGTGCCGCAGCGGTTTAGAGGATCTTTGAATCCAGTCCGGCGATGAATTGAATGCCGGGAACGACTTTGCCGATGAGATGTTTGTCGTTGGTGAGAAAAAGATCTGTGCGCGCCTGTGCGGCACAAGCCAGGTGGATCGCGTCAGGCGCCGAAACTCTCTGCTCCGCACGTATGGCTGCATAGATCTCCGCCGTCTCCAAGGTATACGGTATGACCTCGACGAACGGAAGTTGGAATACTTCGCGAACTTTCCTCGCTGTTTCCACCTCGCCAGTCTTGTAGAAGCCAACCAGGATCTCCCCCACGGCAAACGAACTGGTGCAGAGCTGGTCTCCTCGCTCGCTCATCGCATCCAGCAACCGGCGGACCGGCTTGGAGTAGCGCGGATGGCTCTCCAGCCAGTAGACAAACAACATCGTGTCCCAATAGATGCGGCTCATGCTTCGATCCTCGGGCTCACCGCTTGCTCGTGAGTGGGTCTCGGCCGGGGCTGTAGAATTCCGCGCGCTCCCGGCGCAGGTAGGCCTCTCCTCCGCCTAACTCCGCGAATATCTCTTTCGCGATCCCCCGCAGTTGGAGAAAGGCCTCGACAGAAGTCAATTTCTTTGGTTCACCGCCCAGCCATTCGTAGGTGAAGGTCACGGTCGTGCTCTGTCCCGAAGGCGGCCCGGTCTTTGATACCAGCCGCAGATTATTTTCGTTGAGAAATTTTTTGGAGGCCAGCGCGGCGCACACCAGGGGCACGCGATTGCTCAAGCCCAGCGCCTTGTGTACGGCCCCAACATTGATGGTGAAGCGATGCTCGCCGCGGCGTCGCGCCGGGGCGAGATAAACCGCGACCGCATGTTCGCGAACCAGACTGGAACCGGAAACCGGCGCAATTGTGGCCATAGCCATTTTTTATGCATGCTAGTCTTGCATGTCTATGCATAGCTTGTCAATCGGCGATTGGACGTCTGTCGCTAGACGGGTTTGTGCCGCCGCCGCAAGTGTTCTAGGATGGCCAGTTCCTGCTTGCCGCAACTCAAGGAGAATCGCATGGACCCGTCCCAGGTTGTCTCCATCTTCGTCTTTGGCCTCATCGGCCTGTTCGTCGTTGCCACGCTTCTGGGCGGATTTTTCAAGGTCAACACCGCCGAAGCGGTCATCATCCAGCGCATGGGCAAGTTTCTGCGCGTGGCCACGGCCGGACTGAATTTCAAGGTGCCATGGATTGACCAGATTGCCGGCCGGCTTGACCTGCGCGTGCAGCAGTTGCCGGTGGATGTCGAGACCAAGACCAAAGACAACGTGTTCGTCAAAATTCCGGTCTCGGTGCAATATCACATCATCCCCGAGCATGTGTACGAAGCGTTCTACAAGCTGGCCAGCCCCAGCCGCCAAATTTCTTCCTACGTGTTCAACGTCATTCTGGGGCACGTGCCCAAGATGAATCTGGACGACGCGTTCCTGCAGCAGGCTGAGATCGCGGCGGCCATTCGCGACAGCCTCGCCGACGTGATGAAGACCTATGGTTACGCGATTGACCAGGCGCTGGTCACCGACATCGAACCCGACCCAAAAGTGAAAGCGGCGATGAACGAGATCAACGCGGCACAGCGGGAACAGGTCGCCGCCAACGCCCGCGGTGAAGCCGAAAAGATTTTAAAAGTGAAGCAGGCCGAGGCCGAAGCCCTAAGCAAGGCACTGCAGGGTCAGGGCATCGCCAACCAGCGCAAGGCCATCATTGACGGGCTGAAGGAATCGGTGGAGACGTTCTCGCACGCCGTCGAGGGCGCGACGCCCAAAGACGTGATGATGCTTGTGCTGGTGACGCAGTATCTGGACACGATGAAAGAAATTGGCGCGCAGGACAAGTCAAACACGATCCTGATGCCGCACTCGCCGTCGGCCATGACCGATATTTTCCAGCAGATGCAGAACGCGATCATGGTGGGTCAGAAGGCGGCGGGGATGTAGGGGGGGCGCAACACTTTTGCGAGGCCCTCCACAGGAGTTGTCATCCCGAGCGTAGCATTGCGATTAGCTTCATCAATCGCAATGCGCAGTCGAGGGACCTGCTGTTTTGGAGTTGCGACAAACGGCTGCAGCGTCCACCTGCTTTACGCGCCGGAAAAGCAGGTCCCTCCACTCGCCAGTTGACTGCTTCGCAGGTCAACTGACTCGGTCGGGATGACAGGGTCTGGTCATATGGGAGGACTCACCTGGAAGAAGGCGGCTTGGGCAATTTTTTCGCGATTTCGGTCAGGTTCAGAACCATGACTGAAGCGGACACCGACACTCCTTTCTACAGCACTCCTCGCTACAGCTCTACAGCACTCCTCGCTACAGCACGCCCCCGGTCTTCACCGCCAGTAAATTCAGCGCCATCTCCAGTTTCGTAATGGCGGCACCGAGTTCCGGATGCTCGCCCATCTTCTCCTGTAGCGCCTTCAGAATCTGGTGAGCTCCTTCCACATGCTCGGTGATCTGGGTGGGATCGTGCTTGGGACTGCTTTCTTTTTGTGTTTCCATGGGCATTTGCTCTCCTGTGACTCTCCATCCTGCTTCCTTCACTCTATCCGCTCTCGGGCCGCTCTCGGGGAAAGATTGGCAGCGGATTCTCGGCGGACGCCAAAATCGCCGGTTTTCGCCAGTTGCCTCGCCTCGACTAGGCCGGCAGACAACCCGAAAGGAGCATCCCGAAGGACGAAAGTACTGTTTTACAAACCAGGGCGGGCCGGGAGTATTATGTCTGTGAGCGAAGCTTTGAAACTGGAAACCACACCGGGAACCATGTTCAGCCCTCATCCCAGTCTCAGCGATCGGGTCAATCGCAACATTGTCCAGTCCGAGATCGAGGGCGGAGTTTTTCTTGCCGGGCTGGCCCCCGCCACGGTTTTGCAGATTCGCACCCGGCACCACTGCTACACCGCCCAACTTCTGGGTGAAAGTTCCGCGCTGATATCCGGGCATCCGCAATATTGTCCACTGCCGGTACAGGTGACCATCGCCGGCTCGACCTGGGGCGGGTCCATGCTCAAGGTGCGATACATCGGCCGCGGCATGCACCTGGAATTTCATCATCCCGAGTACGCCACGCCGATCGTCACTTCTCCAATCCAGGAAATCCGCGAGTGCACGAACTGAGCCAGGCAGTCAGATGCAGCTGACTTCCCCATAAAAAAACACCCGATTGACAAACCCTCTACCTGCGCCTATAGTAGGCGAACAATAGGCGAATATGTCTTCCCTGCCCCTGTTCCCTCTTTCGGAGAAACCTGCGCTGGTCGGCATTGCCCGGCTGGCCGCCGAGGGAGACTCGCTGCGCGAGGGCCACAACGTCGAGTACTTCACGCTGCCGGCAAAGTCGCTGCTTAACCGCTGCGTCAGCGGGCGCAGGCTGCCTTTTGAATGGACCATCAATCCCTACCGTGGATGCGAGTTTGCCTGCCGCTACTGCTATGCGCGCTACACGCACGAGTTTATGGAGATGCGCGACAGCGCCGCCTTTGAACAGAAAATCTACGTCAAGCAGCATGCGGCGGACCTCCTGCGGCGGGAATTGCGGCGGGTGAAGCCCGGCGAGGTCATCGCGCTCGGCACCGCCACCGATCCTTACCAGCCCGCCGAACGGCGCTACGAAGTCACGCGCGCGATCCTCGAAGAATTCGCCCGCCATCGCGGATTTGAGCTCGGAATCATCACCAAGTCGAATCTGGTGGTGCGCGATGTGGACCTGCTCAAGGAAGTGGGGCGGAATAATCGGCTCTCGGTGAGCGTTACCGTTACGACGATGAATGTGGAACTGGCACGACTGCTCGAGCCGCGCGCACCTCGTCCCGATCTGCGCATGGACGCCGTCCGCCAGTTGAGCGCTGCCGGGCTGCGCGTGGGCGTGAGTTGTTCTCCGGTGCTGCCGGGGATCACCGATGCGCCCCGCGATCTGGAAGCGGTGGTGCGGGAGGCCGCCGCCGCTGGCGCAAGCCATCTGTGGGCCGGGCCGCTGTTTCTCAAGCCGTGCTCGTCCGCGGTGTTTTTGCCATTCGTTGCACAGCATTTTCCCCATCTGGCGGAGAACTATCGTCAGCGCTATCAGGACAGCGCGTTTCTACCACCGGCGTACGGACAACGCCTGCAACAACTCATGACGCGGCTTCGGGAGAAATATGGAATGGGCGGCGACCGGCGGCGCGAAAGGCCAACTCTTCCCGGCAAAGAGCTCGCGCAGGACTTTGACGAACAGTTGGGGCTGTTTTAAATTTACGAATTTATTAATTTACGAATTTACGAATTTTGATTGGTGATTGCTGATGATTGCTGCTTGATGATTAGCAAATCAACGCCAAACCGAAATCGCCGCAGATTACGCCGAGCCCGCAGACTAACGCGCTGGCCTGAATGCGTCCCGGTGTTGATCTGCGTGCATCTGCGCAATCTGCGGCCCTGGGTTCCGTAAAGGAAGGCAAGAACATCCTCTATAATCGCGGACTACGCTTCCATGCCCGACGCCAACCAGCCCGCACGACTTTCCTCCACGCCCCGACCTCCGTTCAGCGTCCGCTTGCAGCGATTCTGGCAGCGGGTCACCGACGGACTGGAACTGAGCCAGCTATGGTCGCAATTTGAAAACGAAACGCGCGCCAGCTACCGCCTCTATTCAAAAGATGTCGCCGCCAAAACGCCCGAAGGGCTGACTCGCCGCGGCCACCGGGTGCATGTGGTCCGCGAATTTTTCTGGGCAGTAGTTGAAAAGCTTTCCCCGGCGCGGCGCGTGCTTCTGCTGTTGGCGCTGATCATGCTGTTGATTCCTCACAGCGGCTTCAGCTATCGCAACTCCGCCGGCGACATTGAGGCCATTGAATTCGACTTTCATTTCTGGGGCGGACTGCTGCTGTTTGGACTGCTGATGCTGGAGATTGCGGACCGTGTGGTCATGAAGCGCGACTTGCAGATCGCGCGCGAAATTCAAACCTGGCTGCTGCCGGGCGCTCCACCGCAAATTCCCGGACTGACCGTCGCTTACGTTACTCGTCCGGCCAACACCGTCGCCGGCGACTATTACGATGTGTTCCCACGGCCGGGAAATACTGACGCCGAGAACCGTGTGATCTTCGCCGTCGCCGACGTGGCCGGCAAGAGCATCCCCGCCGCCATGCTGATGGCCACCTTTCAGGCTAGTCTTAAAACGCTGTCAACGGCACAGGTCGCGCTGCCGGAGTTGGTAGCCAACATGAACAAATATGCCTGCTCCAACAGCCAGGGCGGATTGCGCTTCACCACTGCATTTCTTTCGGAGTACGATCCGGCGCGGCGGGTGATGCACTACATCAACGCGGGACACAATACGCCTATCCTGCGTCGCGCCGGCGGTGCGATCGAACGCCTGGATGTGGGCGGATTGCCGCTGGGCATTCAGTCGGAGGCGCAGTATGAGTCCGCCAGCGTGGAGCTTGCGCCCGGTGACTGGCTGGTCATCTTCACCGACGGTCTGGTCGAGGCCATCAATACGCATGAGGAAGAATATGGAGAAGCCCGGCTTCTGGCGGCGATTGCGGCCAACGCCACGACTGCCCCAGAGGTCATGCTGCAGCGGTTAATGGATGCCTTGGATGGGTTCGTCGGCACGACGCCCCAGCACGACGACGTGACCTGCCTGCTGGTCAAGGCGCAAGATTGATCTGCGTTCATCTGCGACATCTGCGGCTGATTCGGCATGATCCGGAGCACAGCGGCTACTCCTGCATTGCATCCGCATACATCCGATGAAACGCATGCACGCCCTTCTCTTGCGTCACGCTGAAGCGGCCGCGCGAGTAACTGCGTGAGCTGAGATTGCGCTGTACCGTCTCGCAGATGCCGACGTCTTCCCTCTGAATCTGGTCGCTGAATTCGACGGACGCTTTCGCGGCCTCGGTGTTGCAGTCTTCTTCCGGCAGGTACCACTCGAAAATGGCAACTGTGCGCGCGGCCTCGACCGGCAGCACGATGTTCAGCGAAACGTTATCGGGATAGCAGTTGAGCATCCAGTTGGGGAAAGTCCAGAAATAATCGGTAGTCAGGCCTTCGCTGGTTTCCTGATAGCGCCGCGGCGTGGTATCTCCCGGCTGCGCTCCGCGAATCGGACTGAACTGGCGAACGTGCGTCGCATAGGGCTCAATCACATAAGCATTAAAATCCAACTCGCGATTCAATCCCGGATGCACGCTGGGCAAATGGTAGCCCTCGAGATAGTTGTCCACGTAAGTCTTCCAGTTGCACTTCATGTCATAGGTGCGGCGTTCGACCAGCTTCATCGCGGGGAAGTCAAACTTTTCCGCCTGGCGCGGAAGGTCGCCGAGACATTCGAGCAGCGGCGGCGCATTCACATCGAGATTCACGAATACAAGATTGAACCATTCCTCGGTGCACACCGGAGCGAGGGCAAAGTCTTCGGCGCGAAATTCCTGGATGCCGGTGATTTCGGTGGCGCTGATCAGCTTTCCGTCCAGTCCGTAGGTCCAGCCGTGATAGCCGCAGCGGAACAGCTTGCGCGATCCGCAGCCTTCGGCCGGCGGGCCGGCGCGATGGCGGCACACGTTGTAGAAGCCGCGCAGCACGCCGTCGTTGCCGCGGACAATCAGCAACGGCTCGCCGATGAGATCGGCGGTGAAGTAATCACCTGGCTGGGCCACCTGGTCGTGATGACCAATCACCTGCCAGGCGCGGGCAAAGATTTTTTCCTTCTCGCTCGCGAGAACCGCGGGATCGGTGTAGAGATGCGAAGGCAACGTCCAGGCCTGGGAAATGTCGACGGCAATCAGCGGAGTTTGTGAGGTTTGGCTCATGATGGGTGAGAGCTTCAAGTGGCATATTCCCGCGTGGCATTCTCGCGTGCCATTCTAAAGTAAAACCGCATCGAATGAGCGAGATGGCGTGCAAGACGGCAGGGTTGCCGCGTTCCTCGTTTGGCAGGGATTCGTCCCAGACTGACACAAATTGTCATGGGCTGGACGCATTTTGGCACAGATGAATGCCTTGCAAACGCGCCGGGGCTGGAACCAAGGTGTCGCCAATGATTGAAAATGAAGGTGTTACCACGGTCTGGCGGTATCCAAAGTAACGGCGCGGTTTGGCCCGGCAGTTGCGAATATGCAAGGCGACTGCGTCATACGTGGACTGGAACAGAACGCAGAAAAAACTAACGAGGGGAAAACAGACAATGCGGAAACAAAAGGGTTTTTCACTGATTGAGCTGCTGATCGTGGTGGCGATCATCCTGATCATCGCAGCGATCGCGATTCCGAACTTGCTGCGTGCGCGTATGGCGGCCAACGAGTCTTCTGCCGCTGCCGGCGTGCGTACCGTCAACACTGCTGAAATCACCTACAACTCGACCTATCCGACGATCGGCTTCGCGGGAACGCTGCCGGTGCTGGGTGGACCGATTGCCGCGGCTTGCACTCCGTCTTCGACGACGGCTTGCCTGATTGACGGCGTTCTTGCCAACAACGGTAACCCGGCTGGTAGCGGTAAGAGCGGTTACAGCTTCGTGGTCGCCGCCGGCGCCAGCGCTGGTGGTGTGGTGGTGCAGTACGGTGTGAACGCAACTCCGCTGACCATCAACCAGACTGGTATCCGCGCTTTCTGCGCGGTTGAAGATGCGGTGGTTCGTTGGGACAAGTCCGGTGCGTGCTCCGGTGCGCATGACACCATCCTGACCTTCCCTCCGCTCAACTAGTTAAGTGGGGCAACGTACCCTGGGGAGGGTATAAGCCGGAGGCGGCAGACGAAAGTCTGCCGCCTTCTTCTTTTTGATGGTCCCTCAACTTACGAACGTTTCTCCCCATCCATCTCAATGGCCCCCAAGTTGCAACCATTGATGTGGAAGAAAATCGCTCCCGAGTCAACCGAGCCGTGAGAATTGCTATGAACCCACAACGTGGCTTCTCGTTAATCGAACTACTGATCGTGGTCGCCATCATCCTGATCATTGCGGCGATTGCGATCCCCAACCTCTTGCAGGCGCGCATCGCCGCCAACGAAGCATCGGCGGTGGGTTCGGTGTCGGCGGTGCGTTCGGCTCAGGTGGCTTACTTCAGCACCTATCCGACGGTGGGCTATGCGGGGAGCCTGGCCGATCTGGGCGGAGTCGCACCCTGCACCCCGCTATCGTCCTCGGCATGCCTGATTGACAACGGCCTGGCATCGGCCGTCCTCGGCAGCGGCGGCAAGAGCGGCTACGTATTTCAGTCCACCGGCATCATCACCGGCGGTGCGGCCTACAACACTTCCTACGTCACCGGCGGCGTGCCGCTGTCCTGGAGCCGGTCTGGCAACCGCGATTTTTGTTCCACCAACGACGGCGTAATGCGCTCCAAACTCGGCGCCGGTGGCGATGTTCCAGCGACTGCCCTGGCCACTTGCCTCGCCTTCCCGGTCTCGCAATAGCCTCCCCCATTCATCCCCCATTAATCCTCCGGAGTCGCCCCCCAGTCACAGAATCCTACAGTGACTGACGTAACTCCCTTTCCATTCCCTTGCGCCGTTGCTTGCATATAATTACATCGTGCCGGGCAATGCAATCGTGTCGCGGCGCACACCAATTCGGCGCATCACTGAACCACTGAACCATGAACCCGATGGCAGCAATCGAAATCCTTGGACTCGAAAAGACCTACCAGGTCGGCTTTTGGCGCAAGCGTCCCAAGTGCGCGCTGAAGCCTTTGCACCTGCAGGTCGAAGCGGGAGAGATCTTCGGCTTTCTCGGCCCTAACGGCGCGGGCAAGACCACAACGCTGAAACTGCTGATGGGTCTGGTGTTTCCTACCTCCGGGTCCGCACGCATTCTTGGCCAACCCTGGGACGATCCCGCGATCAAAGCCAAGATCGGGTTCTTACCCGAACAACCGTACTTCTATGACTACCTGACCGCGCACGAACTGCTGGCCTACTACGGCCGCCTCTCGGGCATGACGCACAAAAATATTGCCGATCGCGTGGACTCGACCCTGGAACTCGTGGGCTTGCCCGACGTCGAAGGCGTGCAGTTGCGAAAATTTTCCAAGGGCATGTTGCAACGCGCCGGAATTGCGCAGGCCATTTTGCATGATCCACAACTGATTTTTCTCGATGAGCCCATGTCGGGCCTTGATCCCGTGGGACGCCGCGAAGTGCGCGACCTCATCGTCCGGCTCAAACAACAGGGCAAGACGGTTTTCTTTTCCACCCACATCCTCGCCGATGCCGAAGCGCTCTGCGATCGCGTCGCCGTGGTCCACCAGGGCGAACTGCGCGGCATTGGCGCGGTTGCCGACCTCACGGCGAAGGTGCAAGGCAAAGTGGAAATCGTCTGGCAAGGCACGTCCGTGCCACCCGCCATCAAGGCCCTGGGCAACGACTGCCACGTGACCGGCGAGACCGCGCGCGCGACCATCACCGAGAGTCAGCAGGATGCCGCCATTGATGCGCTGCGCCGCGAGCATCTCCGGTTGGTCTCGATTACGCCGGTGCGGGGCTCTCTGGAAGACTATTTCGTCGAACGCCTGCAGCATGCCGGGACCAGCGCAGGAGCAAAGTCATGAGGGCCAGAATCACAGCCATCGCGTCGAACACCTTCCGGGAAGCCGTGCGCGACCGCGTGCTTTACAACCTGATTGCGTTTGCGCTGCTGCTTTCCGGCGCGGCTGTGCTGGTTGGACAAATCTCGATTGACATTGAAAAGCTGGTTGTCATCAACCTGGGCTTGACCGCGGTCTCGCTGTTTGGCATCGTGATCGCGATCTTCATCGGCATCGGCCTCGTCTCCAAAGAAATTGACAAGCGCACGCTTTACACGGTGCTTTCCCGCCCGGTACGGCGCTGGGAGTTTATTGTCGGGAAATTTTTCGGCCTCACCGGCACACTTGTGGTCAATACATTTTTCATGGCGATCGGCGTGTTCGGAGCGCTGCTGTATGTCGAACATAAACTTGTCCGGCCCGACGCGCTCATTCTGGTCGCGTTGTATTTCATCATTTTGCAATTCGTTCTGGTCTGCTCACTGGCGCTGCTGTTTTCGTCGTTCTCCTCGCCGCTGTTGTCGGCGGTGTTCACGTTTGCGCTGTTTGTGATTGGCAGTTTCGCCGAGGACCTCAGAAATTTTGCCTCGCTGACGCACGGCATCACGCAATGGGTCGCGGTCGGACTGGCGTATCTGGTCCCTAATTTTTCGGCGTTCAACATCATCAGTTCCGTCGCACACGCGCAGTCCGTCGCCGGCGCGCTGGTTGTTCACAACACGGCCTACGCGTTGCTCTATTCCGCGGCGGTGCTGTCCGGGGCCGTTCTCGTGTTCGAGTATCGAAATCTAAAGTAAGGCGAAACCAGTGAATTCACGCCGCAGCACGACCCTCACCGCCGCCGCAATCCTCGTGGCCGCGCTGTGTGCCAGCATGTTGCTGCTGCGCGGGATAGACCGGGCGCGTCCCACGGCCACTCTCGACGACGTTCTTTTTATCTCTTCCCCCAAGGCGCTGAAGCGGGCCAGCCTCGGCTACGACGGTCTGCTGGCGGACCTCTACTGGACCCGCGCGGTGCAATATTTCGGACGCGAACATCACGCCGACGCCACCGAATACAAACTGCTGGCCCCGCTGCTCGAAATCACCACCTACCTCGATCCCAAGCTTCTGGTGGCTTATGAATACGGCGGCAACTTCCTTGCCCCTCCTCCGCCGGGAGGCGCAGGAGAACCCGAACGCGCCGTGCGCCTGCTCGAATTCGGCATTCAACAGAATCCCGACGAGTGGCGGCTCTACATGAATCTCGGACACATCTACTTCATCGAACTCAAAGACTACGCCAAGGCCGAGGCAGTGTTCGAACGCGGATCACACGTGCCGAACGCCCATCCGTCCCTCGGCGTGATGGCGGCGCTGATGGCCCAACACACCGGCAACCTCGACACCGCCCGCGCGCTGTGGACCGCAACTTACCAGACCGCGACCGACAAAAATATTCGCGATAACGCGTTCGAACATCTGATCGCCCTGCGCGTGGACCAGGACGTCACGCGATTGCAGGACGCAGTCGCCGCCTTTCAACAACGCACCGGAAAGCTGCCTGGAACCATGCTGGAACTCGCCGCCGCCGAAGGCTGGCCCGGCCTTCCCGCCGACCCCGACCACGTTCCTTACGTCATAAAGAGCGATGGCAAAGTGCAGGTGCAGAGCCCGGACCATTTTCCTTTCATCACGCTGGGCGTGCCGCCGGGCTACAAGCCGCCACCACCAAGGTTTCTCCATCACTCCGATCAATAACGGGGCAAGCCTGACGTAAGTGAGATTCGTGTCAGGTATTCTCCGTTTCCTGAAGCTCCCGGTTCGTGTCAGGGCACCGCTTCAGCGGTGCCGTAAATGCCGCCCAAGCAATTCCGGCTTCAGCCGCTGGATTCCCGGACTTCAATTTCGCCGCAGCTCAACCGACAACCCCTTCCCTTATCATTGCAACTCGGGGAAATCATTTGCCGGCACGCGCCCCACAATCCGCGCTGCACGCAACCTATCTCTGGTGGAAGGAGACAGTCCGCCGGGACGGCCCGGTGAGCGCCTGCCGTCAGCTGGCGGCATCTCTGTGGGAGTTCGCGCGCGACTCCACGCCGCAACGCAAGCGCTCGCGCTTTGGCGATGCCGACTACGACTGGGACCACCGCGTCAACACCACCAGCGGCGGCGTTGGCTGGCGCGAGCGACTACTGGGCACGCTGCACTCGCCCTACCAGCCGACCGAGCCAGCTTTGTTCCACGGCATGATCGGCGACTGGATCGCGCGCTGCAGCGTCGATCCCCGTCAGTTTGTTTTTTGCGACTTAGGTTCGGGCAAGGGCCGCACCCTGTTGATGGCTGCCGACTATCCTTTTCTCCGCATCATCGGCGTGGAACTCCTGCCAGCACTGCACATCATCGCCGAAGAAAACATCCGCGCTTACAAGAATGAGCACCAGAAGTGTTTCGCGCTGGAAGCCGTCTGCGCCGACGCCACCACCTTTGCGATTCCGGAAGCCCCGCTGCTGCTCTACCTGTTCAATCCTTTTCCGGAAGCGGGGATGATGCGAGTGATCGCGAACCTGGGACAGAGTTTGAAAGATCATCCGCGGCCGGTGTACGTGCTCTACCACAACCCGCAGCTTGAGCATGCGCTGCAATCCAACGCGCAAATGCAGCGCATCAGCGGCACGCATCAGTATTCGTTGTATCGTGGAAAGACATGATTGGAAAAACGTGAAATGAGATCCATCGTCCCGCCAATACCAAACATGTGCCGGACGCGAACCTTGGCACGCCTAGCCTGGGTATTTGTTATCGCGATCCCGGCCCTGATCGCGCAACCGCGCCCCAGCGCCCTCAGTTCGCCGGTCTCCGTCCTCGCCAAATCCGTGGACGACCACTACGACCATCTTCGCAGCCTGCAGGCCGAATTCACCGAGACCTACCGGGGATCGGGTATCGAGCGCGCCGAGTCAGGGACACTTTGGCTGATGAAATCCGGGCTGAAAAAACCCGGCAAGATGCGCTGGGAATATCGTTCTCCCAGGGAGAAGCTGTTTTTAAGCGACGGCACCAGTGTGTGGCTTTACGTCAAAGGCGACCGGCAGGTGCGAAAGACCGCTGCCAAGAAACTCGACGACGTGCGCTCGCCGCTGGCGTTTTTGCTGGGCAAGTTGAAGCTGGAAAAGGAGTTACAGGGGTTGTCGTTAGCGACAGACCAGAATCCTGTGATCAGCGGCAACCAGATGCTGCGTGGTGTGCCGCGCGGCATGACGGACCAGGTCAGCGGCGTGCTGGTGGAAATCACGCCAGAACGTCAAATCGCGCGGATCGTCATTGAATCCGCCGATGGGGCCTCGACCGAGTTCCGCTTCGACCAGCAAAAGGAGAACGTGGATGTGCCCGAAAGTCGTTTTCAGTTCACCCCGCCCCCGGGCGTCGAGACCATCGAAGGCGGTTTCAATCCCTAGCCGGGCTTGATTCTTAACCAGGTGGACGATTACTTAAGAGTGCCGTGGGACGCCGGGAATCCGGGCAGGCAAGAGGAGAACGGCGGGGCGCGGTGTTAAACTAAAGTCTCATGGGATGCTAGGCTGTAAAGTGTAGAAAAGACAGCAAATGGCTGAATTTGTCGTCAAAATCGCCGACGAACGCGGACGCCTGACTCAACAGGTCGAGCAGGGCTATTCTGAGGCCGAAGTGCGCGATCGCTTCACCCAGCAAGGCTACCTGGTCTATTGGGTCAAGCCGCAAGGCGTGATGACCGGCGGGCTGCAACGCGGACGCCGCCTGAAACAGTCGTCGTTCCTGGTGTTCAACCAGCAATTCCTCACCCTGATCCGCGCCGGACTGCCCATTCTGAGTTCCCTGGAACTGCTTATCAAGCGCCAAAAGGACCCCCAGTTGCGGCAATGGCTCGACAATGTGCGCGAGCGCGTTCGCGGCGGCGAACTGTTGTCCGACGCCTTCGCCGCGCAGGGCGTGTTTCCAAAAATCTATACCACCACGCTGATGGCGGGCGAAAAAAGCGGCAACGTGGACGAAGTCCTCAACCGCTATGTCACCTTTCAGCGCATGTCGCAAACCTTCCGCAAAAAGCTGGTGGTGTCGCTGATCTATCCCGCGCTGCTGTTCACCGTGGTCACGGTCATGGTGCTGTTCCTGTTCACTTACGTGGTCCCCAAATTTGCGGATTTATTTGAAAGCCTGAACGCCAAACTGCCCGCGCTGACCGTGTTCATGCTCGAGGTGGGAAAGAACGCGCAGAAATATTTGCCCTTCGTCGTGATTGCGGTGGCCGTCGCGGCGTTTGGCTTTTGGCAATGGAAGCGCACCGACAAGGGCGCCGACCGGTTGGACCGCTTCATGCTGGGCCTGCCCATGTTTGGCGACATCCGGCTGAAACATCAGGTCGCCAGTTTTGCCCGCATGCTCTCCACGTTGCTGCAAGGCGGACTGCCGCTGGTGCCCTGCATGGAAACCGCGGGTGGATCCATCAGCAGCCGCCGCATTCAGAAAAGCGTTTCGCGCGCCGCCACCCGCGTGCGGGAAGGCCAGGGACTGGCCAACAGCCTCGAAGAACAAGGCGTCTTCCCCGATCTCGCGGTTGAAATGATCGAAGTCGGCGAATCCACCGGAGCGCTGCCCGCGATGTTGACTTCGGTCGCGGAATTTTACGAAGAAGATGTGCAGAACGCGTTGAGCGCGGCCATGGCGTTGATCGAGCCGGTGATCCTGATCGTCATGGCGGTCTTTGTCGGGGGCGTGATGATCTCACTCTATCTGCCGATCTTCACTTTGGGAGTCCAGCAATAGAGCGGATACAAGCGGACCCCGATTTCGGGCCGCAACAAGTTTCGAACGGAAGAGAATCGAGATGGCGGAAAAGAAACCAATCGTCGTAACCGGGGCCAACGGCGGCCCCATCGCGGCCATGAACCCGGCCTCCGATGTGGAGCGGGCGCAGGACATTGCCCGCCGCTACCGCTGCGAGTTCGTGGACCTCAGCGACTTCCAGCTCCACCATGACCTGTTCAAAAAAATCAAGCCGGAACTGATGTTCCGCTACAACTTCGTTCCGCTGGAAGAAACCGCCGACGGAAAACTGGCCATCGCCATCGCCGACCCCAGTCAGCTGATGATGATTGACGAGATCGGCCTGCTGGTGCAAAAACGCATCATCACCAAGGTCGCAACCCTCAAACAGATTTCCGACATCCTCAAGAAAACCGAGCAGTCCCAGCGCGTGCTGGAAGAAGCCAGCGAAGGCTTCTCGCTCGACGTCATCCGCGAAGACGAGGCCACCGGCGCCGAAGAGACCCTGTCCATTGACAAGCTGACCGGCGGCAGCGACGCCAGCCCCATCATTCGCCTGGTGGACACCACCATCTTCACCGCGTTGCAGCGCCGCGCCTCCGACATTCACATCGAGACCCGTGACGATTCCGTGGTCATCAAGTTCCGCATTGACGGAGTGCTGACGCAGGCCATGCCGCCCATCGGCAAAGAACATCACTCCACCGTCATCTCGCGTATCAAGGTGATGAGCGAACTCGACATCAGCGAGCGCCGGGTGCCGCAGGACGGCCGCTTCCGCGTCAAATACAACGGACGCGCCATTGATTTCCGTGTTTCCATCATGCCCTCGATCCACGGCGAGGACGCTGTGCTCCGCGTGCTCGACAAAGAGTCCATGAGCGAGAAGTTCAAGTCGCTCACGCTCGATGTGGTCGGCTTCGACGAAGACGATCTGCGCCGCTTCCGCCGCTACATCAAGGAACCCTACGGCATGGTGCTGGTCACGGGACCAACCGGCAGCGGCAAAACCACCACACTCTATGCCGCCGTCAATGAGATCAAGACCGACGAAGACAAGATCATCACCATTGAAGACCCGGTCGAATATCAGCTGCGCGGCATCACCCAGATTCCGGTCAACGAAAAAAAGGGCCTGACCTTTGCCCGCGGCCTGCGCTCTATCCTGCGCCACGATCCCGACAAAATCATGGTCGGCGAAATCCGCGACGCCGAGACCGCCCAGATCGCCATCCAGTCGGCCCTTACCGGCCACCTGGTGTTCACCACCGTCCACGCTAACAACGTGGTGGATGTCATCGGGCGATTCCTGAACATGGGCGTCGAGCCTTACAACTTCATCTCTGCCCTAAACTGCATTCTGGCGCAGCGGCTGGTGCGTTTGATTTGCGAGAGCTGCCGCACCCAGGTGCGCTACGCTCCGGATGTGCTCGAGGCCAGCGGACTCGATCCCGCGCAGTGGGCGAAAGTTCCGCTCTACGAAGGCCAGGGCTGCATCGAGTGCGCGGGCACGGGGTTCCGCGGCCGGACTGCCATTCACGAACTGCTGGACTTGAGCGACCGCATCCGCGAAATGATTCTGTTAAAAAAGCCCACGTCGGAAATCCGGCGGGCGGCGCGCGACGAGGGCATGCGTTTCCTGCGCGAGTCCGCGCTCGACAAAATCCGCCTCGGGCTGACTACGCTGAAGGAGATCAACAAAGTTACATTCATCGAAGCCATGCGCTAGACCGCGCCGGGCGGCGTGGTTCCCTTCCAGCTATTGCGGAGGAGCAGCAAACAGCCTTTGAATAGGAAGCAGACGAAAATAATTTCATGAGCGCGAACTCCAAACCGAAACCCAAGCTGGCCTGCGAGGTCGCCGCCGACCGCGTGCTCGCCGGACGTCTCGCCGACAACGGCTCCGGTCTGGATGCATGTTCCGCCCGCGAACTTGCGCCCGGCTCGGTGGTGCCCGATCTGGTGGAAAGCAATGTGCGCCAACTCGACCTCGTCCGCGAAGCCATCCGGGCCGCGCTGGAAGGCGTCGAAGGCCACTCCAAGGACCTGATCGCCATCGTACCCGACGCCGCCGTCCGCGTCGCCATGGTGGACTTTGACACTCTGCCGAATGACGCGTCCGAAGCCGACAGCGTGGTGCGCTTCCGCCTGAAAAAATCCCTGCCCTTCGATGTGGACAAGGCCCGTCTCTCTTACTACGCGCAGAAAACCAATGACGGTGTACACGTGGTCGCGGCGGTGGCGCTGGCCAGCGTGATGGACGAATACGAAGCCGTCTTCCGCGAAGCCGGTTACAGTCCCGGAGTCGTCGTCCCGTCCATGCTTGCCGCGCTCGGCGCAGCCGACGGACACAAGCCGACCCTGGTGGTGAAAGTGGACGCGCGCACCACCAGCATCGCCATCCTCAACAACCAGCAGGTGCAACTGTTCCGCACGCTCGAGAACACCCGCGGCGTCACCATCACCGGCGAACAACTCGCCGAAGAAATCTATCCGTCCGTCGTATTTTTTCAGGACACCTATCACCTGAACATTGACAGGATTTTTGTGGCAGGACTCGCCGAAACCGCCGCCGCCGCGCCCGCTCTCAAGGCGCAGACCGGTGCCGAGGTGCGCGAACTGGTGGACGCCTCCTCGCTGGGCTCCAGCGGTTCGACGGTCCCGCGCTGGAGAATGGCGGGCGTGGTCGGCGCGCTGCTCGCATAAGGAACACGGACTTTCATCATGAGACTCGACATCAATCTCGCCACTCAGCCCTACGAGGACGCACGCGAATTTTGGATGCGCTGGGGCACCGCGCTCGGTGCAGCCGGCCTGCTCACCCTCGTGCTGCTGGGCTGGACGATTGCCGGATGGTTCAACGCGCGCCGCGACCGCATCAAAATCGCCGAGTTCCAGGCGCAGATCGCGCAACGCGACCGCACCCGCCAGCAAGCCGAAGATTTCATGAACCGCCCGGAAAACCGCGTCATCCGCGACCAGTCCCGGCTCATCAACGGCCTCATTGACCGCAAGGCCTTCTCCTGGACCCGCGTGCTCGAAAGCCTGGAGAAAGTAATGCCCCCGCGGGTGCATCTCGTCTCCATGCACCCGCAGCTCTCCGAAGACAATCAGCTTACGTTGAAAATGAGCGTCGCCGGAGATTCCCGCGACCGCGCCATTGAGCTGGCGCGAAGAATGGAAGAGACCCGGCGCTTTACCCAGACCTCGATTGATCAGGAAGAGCATCTTGTCAACGCCGGCGACAACATTCAGCTCGATATCAATGCCATCTACATCCCCGGCACCGACCTGCCCGAGCCCCAGCCGGCAACCGACAAGCCGGCCAAGAACACCAAATCCGCCGCCGCCGCGAAATCGGTGAAGCCGGCGAAGGCTTCGAAGCCCGCGCCGAAATTCATGGCGCAGCCCTCCGGAAGGAGAAAGCCCTGATGCCCGACCTCCGGCAAACCCGTCAGAAGATAAAAATCGCAGTGGGTGTGATGCTTGGCGTGGACATTCTGGCTGCGGCCGTACTTTTCTCTCCGCTGGTGGGATCGGCGGAATCGCGCCGCCAGGAACTCACCCAGCTCTGGGCCGAACTGAAGATGAAGACCGCGCAAGTCGAACCGCTGAAAGACATGGACAAGCGCATCACGCTCGCCAACCGTCAGATTGGCACGTTCTACGACAAGCGCTTCCCTTCCGAACAGTCGCAGCTCGCCACCGAACTGGGCAAGCTGAAGGACGCCAACGGCGTCACCATCGAGCGCGCAAAATACAAATCCGGCGAAGTCGGGCCCGGACACTTGCAGCCGGTTGAGATGGAAGTGGACCTCGCCGGGAACTATGTGGCGCTGGCAAAATTCATCAACGCTATTGAACGGGATGATATGTTTTTCATCATTAACAGCATTACCCTGGGCAGCGAACAGGCCGGCGGCGTCCGCCTCGGCCTCAAGCTGGAAGCCTATGTGAAGGCGGGCCGGTAAGTGAACCTGGGCACCGACAACAAGCGGAAGACGATCACGGCGCTCGCGCTCGGCGCGGCGGCCGTGCTCGCCATCGTCTACATGGTCTCGACCATGTCGTCCTCCAGTCCCGCGCCCACTCCCGCCACGACCGCGCTGGCTGCCGTTTCCGGGCCCCCGGCCCGCCGCATCGCCTCGGGTAAAAAACTGGCGCGACCCGATTCGCTCGATCCCACGCTCCGTCTCGATCTGCTCACCAGCAGCGAGCAGGTGCACTACGCGGGAAGCGGACGCAACATTTTCATGTCTCAGGCCGAGCCGGAAATTCCCAAGCCCATGAAATCGGGAGCTGCCGAAGAGGCCGCGCGCGCCATCTACACGCCGCCCACACCTCCACCCACTCCGCCCATCAACCTCAAGTTTTACGGATTCGCCAATCAGCCCGGCGAGCCCAAGCGCGTGTTCCTCTCCCAGGGAGAAGACCAGTTCATTGCCGGCGAGGGCGACATCGTCAACCGCCGCTACAAAGTCGTACGCATTTCCAATTCTTCCGTGGATGTTCAGGATTTGCTCAGCAGTGGTCCGCCCCAGACCATTCCGCTGACCCAGGGGTAGCCGACCGTGATTCGCCGCTTTGAATATCGAAGCTCTGCGTACCGAAGCTCTGCGTACCGAAGCTCTGCGTACCGAAGCTCTGCGTACCGAAGCTCTGCGTACCAAGGTCCGATGCGGCCCTCGCAGGCCCGCGCAGCGTCTCATTCGCAGCGCGGTTACGTGCTTCTCGTGCTGCTGCTGATGATTTCGATGATGGCCATCGCCGCGCTGGTGGTGCTCACTCCCATGAAATTCCAGATCGAGCGCGACCGCGAAGAGGAAATGATCCATCGCGGCGTGCAGTATACGCGCGCGGTCCGCAAATACTTCAGGAAATTTAACCGCTACCCAACCAAGCTGGAAGACCTCGACAGCTCCAACAACACCCGCTATTTGCGCAAGCACTACAAAGATCCGGTCACCGGACAGGACTTCAAGCTGCTGCACTACGGCGATCCCGGCGTGCGCATGGGTGGCCTGGCGGGCCTTTTGGGGCAGGCAAATCAACCGAACCTGAACCCGGGCTCCGACCCGTCGCAGCCCGGAGGCCCCGGCCCGGGCTTTGGTCCCGGTCCCGCCGGATCGCAGCCCGGATCGCAGCCAGGATCGCCATTCTCCGGCCCCGGCCAACCGCAAGACCCGGGTGGTGCCAGAGGCGGACAGGCCGGCGGAAACCCAACTGACAATTCCACGCCCGGCCCAACCGCGGGCGATGCCAACAGTGGCGGCGCCTACACTCCGAATTCTCCCGGCGGCGCAACTCCGGGCGATTCACCCGGCGCCACGCAAAGCACCGGCTTCGGTACCGGCAACGCTCCTAGCTTTGGCGGAGGCGCCATTGTCGGCGTGGCCAGCGCCAGCAAGAAAAATACCATCCGTGAATTCAATCACAAGAAAAAATACAACGAGTGGCAGTTCATCTACGATCCATCCTCGAACCGCGGCGGCATACCGATGACGCCCAATCAGCCGTCGCTGCCGGGCGTTGGCAATCTGAGCGGCCCACCGGGCGTGAATCCTCTCGGTCAACCCAACCCGATCGGATCGCCCAACGGCGTCAATCCACAAGACAATTCCAATCCCGCCCCAGGC
>Ga0209068_10000037_pt1 | contig 84090 bp, 71 predicted proteins | sample ColStrG_CSR_2012_FD_187200 | JGI IMG/M metagenome (GOLD analysis project Ga0209068, IMG submission 187200) | Freshwater sediment microbial communities in response to fracking from Pennsylvania, USA - Cold Stream Run_MetaG_CSR_2012 (SPAdes)... | ecosystem: Environmental > Aquatic > Freshwater >...
CGCCACTACGCCCGTGTTGCCCGAGGTCCTTGCGTCCATGCAGGGCTATTTTGGGGAGCATTTTGGCAACGCCTCGTCTATCCATCACCATGGACAGGAGACCCGGGCAGCGGTGGAGCGTGCCCGCGAGTCGGTGGCGGCGCTGGTCGGATGCCGCGCCTCTGAGATCGTCTTTACCAGCGGCGGGACGGAAGGCGACAACCTCGCAATTTTTGGTCTGGTTCAACCCGGCGCACAGGCCGGACAGCACGTCATTACTTCGACCATCGAGCATCATGCGGTACTGAACTCCTGCAAGCAGCTGGAAGCATCGGGCTGCGAGGTTACCTACATTCCAGTGGACGGCCGAGGCCAGGTTGATCCCGATGACGTCCGGCGGGCCTTGCGGCCGAATACCCGGCTGATCACCATCATGATGGCCAACAATGAAACCGGCGTGCTGCAGCCGGTCGAAGAGATCGGCAAAGTCGCCGCCGACGCCGATGTTTACTTCCATACCGACGCCGTGCAGGCGGCCGGCAAGGTGGCCATCGACGTCAAGCGCATTGGCTGCGATCTGCTTTCCATCTCCGGGCACAAGATGCATGCTCCGCAAGGCGTGGGAGCGCTATACGTACGCAAGGGAACCATCCTGCGTCCCCTGTTTTATGGCGGAAGCCACGAGCGCTCGCGCCGGGCGGGAACCGAGAACGTCCCCGGCATCGTGGCCCTGGGCAAAGCTGCGGAACTGGCTCAGCTGGCGTTTGCCCGTGGCGATCTCGAGCGCATGTCAGCCCTGCGCGATCGTCTGGAGCAAACCATCCTGCGAGAAGTCGAGGCCACGGGTGTGAACGGTCAGGGAGCACCGCGCGTGCCCAACACCACCAGCATTTATTTCGATTACATCGAGGGGGAGGCACTGGTCATAGCCCTCGATCTGAAAGGATTGGCCGTCTCGACCGGAGCCGCGTGTTCCTCAGGGGCGATCGAGCCCTCGCATGTCCTGACCGCGATGGGATTATCACCGGAACGGGCGCGAGGCAGCATCCGCTTCAGCCTGGGCAAGCAAACCACACCCGATGACGTCGAATTCGCGGTGAACCTGATTCCACAAACCGTAGCCAGGTTGCGAGAGCTGTCGCCCATTTACAATAGAACAGCTTCTGTAGCTCCTGGCTCCTAGCTTCTGGCTCATCAGCCAAAGGCCAGAAGGCTAGAGGCTAGAAGCTAGCAGCCGATCCCAATGAACACGCCCAAGACCATCGCCGTCGCCATGTCCGGTGGAGTCGATTCTTCAACCGTTGCGGCCATGCTGCGCGCTGAGGGACATCAGGTTGTCGGCTTAACCATGCAGCTATGGAACCAGCGCCGCCTGGCTGGGCATGAAGGCATGCCCGAGTCGGTGCAGGGACGCTGCTGCTCTCTGGATGATGTCTACGACGCGCGCCGGGTGGCCGAGACCATCGGCATTCCTTACTATGTGGTCAATCACGAGCAGCGCTTCGAGCGCGACGTGGTACGGCCGTTCGTCGAGCAGTACCTGTCAGGACGTACGCCCATCCCCTGCAGCCTGTGCAACAATCACTTGAAGTTTGACCAGTTACTGATTGTGGCCCAGCAGATTGGCGCTGATGCTCTGGCTACCGGCCACTACGCCCGTGTCGAGTTTGACGCGCAGCTCAGCCGCTGGCTGCTCAAGCGCCCCGCGGACCGGTCCAAGGATCAAACGTACTTCCTGTTTGGTTTGACCCAGGAGCAGCTCAGCCGCACTTTATTTCCCCTTGGCGGAATGACCAAGCCTGAGGTTCGCGAGCGGGCTCGCCAGCACGGTCTGGCACTTGCTGAGAAGCCAGACTCCCAGGAGATTTGCTTCGTTCCCGGCGGCGACTACAAGAAGTTCCTCGATGCCTATCTCTCGGAACAGGGCGAAGCGTTGCCCGACACTGCGGGTGAACTGGTAACCACTGACGGTCAAGTGGTTGGCGCGCATCATGGTATCCACAACTTCACCGTGGGCCAGCGCAAGGGGCTGGGACTAGCCACGGGCTCGCCGCTCTACGTGATCCAGATCAAGGGGGACGCGCACCAGGTGGTGGTGGGGGCGCAGGAAGAGCTCTATACGCGGACCCTGCGCACGCGTCGCATCAATCTCATCGCAATCGAAGATTTGCGGGAACCGATGCGCGTTACGGCAAAGATCCGCCATCGTCACGAGGGCGCCCCCGCGCTGATTGAAAAGTCCGGTGAGGACGAGATTCTAGTCTCGTTCGACGCTCCCCAGCGCGCCGTCACACCCGGACAGGCAGCCGTATTCTATGACGGCGATGTGGTGGTAGGCGGAGGCTGGATTAGTTAAAGCAGGCTTCAGTCGTCGGTCCTCAGGCGTCAGCAACTACCCCGAAAAAGGTAGATGGGATCTCGAAAAAAGGTTGAAAGGATTTTCCTGACGACTGACGACTGAAGACTAGATAAACATCTCGTCCTGAGGAACCGTGACATCCTGCCGCGAACGGCGCTTTCCACCCAGGAGGAACTCCAAGCCCACGGTCAGACCCTGGATCAAACCGGACAGCTGGCGTACCGGCGAAACCACGGTTCGATGCACTATTTCGGACGTGTCCTCAATTCGATCCATGGTGCGATTGAGCAGTTCGTCGGCGCGAATCACTTGCAGCCGGGTGCGATCCACGATATCGCTTAAGGTTGCATCCAGCCGTTCGATCTGTCCCCGCACCACAGTCGTTGACTCGGTGACGTTGGCGGCGATGGTGTCAATTTTCGGGCGTAAGTCCAATAACATGGCCTGGGCCGTATCCGCGGTGGGCAGAACCTTGGCTTTCACTTCCGTAGCCAACGCTTCCATGCGTGAAGTGCTCTTGCGCACAGCCACGAAGAGGGCGACCAGAATGCCAGCCTGGATTACGACCGCCGCCGCGGTTACACCGACAAAAATCGGTAGATAGTCCATAAATTTACTTCCGCGTTACCGCGCCACATCCCCGGCGCTGCGCAGGCGCGGTATCACAGGTTCTTCGATGCGCCGCCGTCTGCTGCGGTAGCTTCGTGATACGCCTGCCGCCCAGCTTCGTACGCAGACTTGAACTGGTCTTTTTGCTGTTTCGCGACTTCGCGGCCACGATCCACCAGGTCAGCGGCCTGCTCGCGGGTTTTGCGGGCGCGTTCTTTGATGAACTCCCGGCCTTCATCGGCTTTGGAACGTAACGTCTCACGTATTTCACTGCCGGCGCTTGGCGCGTACAAAACTCCGACCAGCGCACCCACACCGAGTCCCGCAAGAAACCACAGGAAACTGCTGCTGTCTCTATCTGACATCTTCAAGCCTCCAGAAACGAGTGGCAAACTATTCGGATGGTAGCACTCGCTGTGGGTAATTACAATTCCGCGTGCACATGATCGCAGCCAGGAAAATCCCATTTCTGCCCACCCACTTGTCGGCAGTCCGCCGAAGCGAGACAATGGCTGCGCACAAGCAGGGGAGGCAAACTTTGTCCGACCGGAAGTACCGCCAGCGCGGGTACCAGGACACTGGAGAACGAACCCCAAAGACGCATTCGGCCGAGAAGCCGGTCAAGAAAGACACTTTCGGCCCACGGCGAATCCAGATGCCCGGCACACGCACCGTCTCACGGTGCTCGCAGTGCGGCTCGCTTCTGCAGGCAGTTAGCGACCCCGTTGGGCAGTGTCCCAAATGCGGCTTCGAACTCCACTCCTGCAAGCAGTGCACTTACTTTGATCCGTCCAGCCGTTTTGAATGTGCTCAGCCCATACCGGAACGAATCGCACGCAAGGACCAACGCAACGACTGTTCGTTCTACTCCATGCGCGTGATGGTCGAAAAAGAAACCTCCACACCCGCCTCCCTGAAGCCCAAAGACGCCCGGCAAGCCTTCGAGGATTTGTTCAAGAAGTAGGGAATTTTTGGCTGATGACTGAAGACTGACAACTGAATTTCCTACAGATTTTTCTTCGTCCACGCGTCAATCCGCCCCAGCGCCTGGTTCAGGTTTTCCAGCGAATTGGCCACGCTGAAGCGCAAATAGCCTTCCCCAAATTCCCCAAAGGACGCTCCGGAAAGCGCAGCCACCCCAGCCTCTTCCAGCAGGGCATCCGCCAGCGGCTTCGATTTCCATCCCGTTTTGGTGATATTGGGAAATACGTAGAACGCTCCTTTGGGCATGCGGCACGAGAAGCCCTTGATCCGGTTCAATCCGGCCACGAACGCGTCGCGTCGCCGCCGGAACTCCGCTCGCATCCGGTCCACGGAAGATTGGTCGCCGCGGATCGCCTCAATCCCGGCCACTTGGGTAAAGCTGGCTGTGCACGAGTTCGAATTGGTCATGAGCCGCGTGATATGCGCGGCCAGGTCCGAGCGCATTACTCCGTAGCCCATGCGCCAACCGGTCATGGCGTAGGTCTTGGAGAAGCCGTCGAGCAGAATCGTGCGCTCCTGAAAACCAGGCACCGACATGATCGAATAGTGTTCGCCCTCGAAAACCAGGCGGCTGTAGATCTCGTCGGAAAGCACCATGATGTTGCGGTCGCCGATGGCCGCCGCGATGTCATGAAAATCCTGTTTACTGAGCACACCTCCGGTCGGATTCTGAGGCGAATTTAAGATGATGAGGCGGGTGCGATCCGAAATCAGAGACGCCATTTCGTCCACGTCAAACCGGAAATCTTTCTCTTCCTGAAGGCGGATGGGCATGGCTCGAGCCCCAGCATACTGGATCATCGACTCGTAAATCGGAAATCCCGGATTGGGGTAGATGACTTCATCTCCAACCTCAGCTAGAGCAAGAATGGCAAAGAAAATAATAGGCTTACCGCCGGGAACTACGACCACCTCGTCGCTCGTGACCTTTACGCCGCGAGAACGGCTCACCTCTTCGGCGATGGCCTGACGCAATTCCGGCAGGCCCGCGGAGGGTCCATAGTGGGTCCAGCCCTTGCGCAGGGCATCGATCCCGGCTTCGACGATATTCGCCGGCGTGTCGAAATCGGGTTCGCCGATTTCCAGGTGAATAATGTTCTTGCCCGCCCGTTCCAGCGCCCGCGCCTTGTTCAGTACCTCAAAAGCAGTTTCTGTGCCCAGTCGGGACATGCGCTGAGCCAGGTGAAGTTCGTATTGGGTAGCTTTTTCCATAGAGTGAAAAACGGCCCATTATACGCCGCCGATGCAGTATGCGAGGTCCGAAAGCCGTCCGGTATCATGTTCCTGCATGTTCTCCCGCCGCACCGACTGGAAACTCACTCCCAACCGTTTCACCGAAGCCCAGCGCGAACTCCGCGCCGCCGGCAGGGAACTGCTTGACCTGACTGTTTCCAATCCCACACGCGCCGGACTGCACTATGAGACCGCATCCATCCTTAATTCACTTTCCCGACCCGAGGCGATGGACTACGACCCGCAACCCAAAGGGTTAACCAGTGCTCGTGAAGCGGTCGCTGCGTACTATCGCGAGCAGCATGCCGAACTCCAATTTCGCCCGGAGTCGCTCGTCCTCACCACCAGTACCAGCGAGGGATACTCCTACGTCTTCCGGCTGCTGTGCGATCCCGGGGATGAAGTTCTGGTGCCCAAGCCGAGCTATCCATTATTTGAGTTTCTCGCCGACCTGGAGGACGTGACCCTGGCGCCCTACCCGCTCATCTACGATCACGGCTGGCAGATCGATTTTCCTTCCCTGTATCAGCGTGTGAACCAGCGCACGCGTGCGGTGGTGGTGGTGCATCCCAACAATCCCACCGGGTCGTATGTGAGCGAGGGCGAACGAAAGCTGCTGAACTCGTTCTGCCGGGAGTACGGCCTCGCCCTGATCGTGGATGAAGTTTTTCTCGACTACCCGCATGACGGAGCGCCGCGTTCAAGCTTCGCCGTCAACCCCGACGTGCTGACGTTCACGCTCAGCGGTTTGTCGAAAATTTCCGGCCTGCCGCAGATGAAGCTGGCCTGGGTGGCGACCAGCGGTCAGGAGAAAGCGGTAGCCTCAGCCATGGAACGCCTGGAGGTAATTGCTGACACCTACCTGTCGATGAACGCGCCCATCCAGCTGGCCGCGAGCGAGCTGCTGCTTCAACGAAAGAATATTCAGCCGTTGCTGCTCGACCGCTTGCGGACGAACCTCGCCGAGTTCGATGATCAACTGGCAAAGCAGAAATCGTCTCAGCGTTTGCAGGTCGAGGGTGGATGGTACGCGATCTTGCGCGTGCCCGTGACTCAATCCGATGAAGAACTGGCCGTTGATCTCCTCCGCAAGGCTTCCGTGCTGGTCCACCCCGGACACTTTTATGACTTTCCTGGCGACGGATACCTGATCCTAAGCCTGCTCACGCCAGCGACCGAATTTCGCGAGGGGATAAAACGAGTACTTGAGTTTCTGAATTTTCCGTAGCGCCGGCGTCCCGCCGGCTGTCGCGAGGGCGTCCCGCCCTCGCAGCGGAGAGCAAGACTTGTCCTGAGCGCAGTCGAAGGGATGCCGGCGCTACGAAACTGTGAATGATCTAATGGACTGCCTGGTTCTCGCAGTATCATTTTGCTGTAAGAAATTATGATCGTCATCACCAACCACGGCGTAGTGCGAGAGCTCCGTCTGAACCGTCCACCGGCCAACGCGCTCTCTCCCGAATTGATCGTCACACTTAAAGAGGCCGTGGAGGCCGCTCCTGAAGATGGCGCCAGGGCGCTGGTCCTTTCCGGCACGCCGGGCAGGTTCTCAGGTGGTCTGGATGTCCCCCTCCTTGTAACTCTAGACCGTCCGGCAATGGCTCAGGTCTGGCATAACTTTTATTCCCTGTTGCGCGCAATCGCCTGCTCGCCCATTCCCATCGCTGCGGCGATCACCGGCCACGGTCCCGCAGGAGGCACGGTGCTCGCCCTCTTTTGCGACTGGCGCGGGATGGCCGAGGGCGACTGGAAGATGGGATTCAACGAGGTGCAGGTTGGCATCCCGTTACCGCCAGTGATCCTGGGTGCCCTGAAACGCCAGGTGGGTGCCCGTCAGGCCGAGCTTCTCGGCGTCGGCGGACTCGTAATCTCGGCCGCCGAAGCGGCAGCACTGGGCCTGGTGGATGAATTGATTCCCTTCGAGAGAGTCGTAGACCGCGCGGTGGAATGGTGTCAGAGCCTGCTGGCTCTGCCTCCTCAGGCCATGACTGCGACCCGGCGCAAGGCCCGCGCCGATCTCGCCAGCCTTTTCGATCACGATCTGGAAGGCGAACTCGACGAGGTTATTGCCAACTGGTGGAGCGACGAAGCCCAGTCAGTGCTTCGGGCGTTGGCCGCCAAGCTGACCAAAAAGAAATGAACCGAATCACCACTGCGCCCAGCAGCCGCGAAGCGGCGCAAGATTACAGCCCAGGGCGCAAGCCCTGGGTGAAAAAGTAGGAAGTGACATAGCCCTGAAAAGGGCGAAAGAATGGTCGCGGGACGGAATCGGAAAAACCGCGACGCATCAAGTCTCCGAACGTCTAACTCTTCACCAGAAACGGATTGCTCTCCCGCTCTTCGCCAATCGTGGTCAGCTCGCCGTGGCCGGGCACGACTACCGTGTCGTCCGGCAAAGCCATCACTTTCTCATGCAGGGAGTTCATAATTTTCTCGAACGATCCCCCCGGAAGATCCGTACGGCCAATGCTTCCCGCAAACAGCGTGTCGCCCGCGATCAGCTTCTTCTCCAGGGGAAAATACAGGCAGACGCTGCCCTCGGTGTGCCCGGGAGTATGCATTACGTTTGCCGTCAGTGAACCTACGGCGAGCGTATCGGCCTGCCCCACACTGCGATCGATTTCCACCTTGCCGGGATCTTGCATCCCGATCCAGGCCGCCTGCACGTCCAGCATTTTCAGCAAAGCATAGTCATTCTGATTGAGCAGGATGGGCGCGCCAGTTACCGCCCGCAACTTCATGGCGCCGCCCACGTGATCGATGTGGGCGTGAGTAATCACGATCTGTTTTACCTGGAGATTGTGCTTCCGCACGAGAGCAAGAACATCCTCGATGTCGTCACCCGGATCGATCACCATAGCCTCACGGGTGACTTCATCCCCGATGACGGAGCAGTTGCAGTAGAGCGGCCCAACCGGAAGGATTTCGTGAATCATGGAGGATCGCTGTCAGCTCTCAGCCGTCGGCTTTCAGTTTTCGCTGACAGCTGAAGGCTGATAGCTGATAGCCATCGTCACTTCTGCGGTGCTTTCGCCGGTGCAGCCGGTTGCGTATTGCTCGATGCCGGTTTCAAACCTTGCAACACCGAGCTCGACCCGCTTCCGCGCGAAGCCATGATAGAGAGCGTGATCGAAGTCACCATAAAGATGACGGTTGACCATGTGGTCGCTTTGGACAAGGCAGTAGCAGCCCCGCGTGGTCCAAAAGCCGTCTGGCTGCCCATGCCGCCAAAAGCCGCGGCAATATCGCCGCTCTTCCCGCTCTGCAAGAGCACCACGATGATCAGGAAAAAACAAACAATAATATGGATAATCGTAATCAGAATAATCATGCCGGTATCCAATACTCCGTGAAGATAATTGGCCAGGGAGAAAATGGCTTGGTGCGGAAGGGGGGATTTGAACCCCCACGCCTTTCGGCGCCACCCCCTCAAGATGGTGTGTCTGCCAGTTCCACCACTTCCGCGAAAGCAGGAGTGATTATAACAAATAGCTTCCGGGAGACGGTGCGTCAACCAGAGGGACTTCAGTCCCGAAGGATCTCGCGCCTACCAGTACTGCAGCGCGGCCAAGCGCATATCCACGCCACGCCCGATCCTTCGCAAGCTCGGCATGACGTCTTGCCTGAAGGGCAGAAAATTGTATTTAGGACACTACCGGAGTCCGCGGTTTTCGCGATAGCATGAGTTCACACAAGGAGGCGAGGATTGAGCCCAGGGTTTTGTTCTATTTCTACCGTGGCGCCGCGTCCAATCAGGGAAGAAGTATCTCCAAGCCGGCGCGAATTTCTGCGACTGGCGGGCGTCGGCGCTGTGGGGCTCGTGGCGTCGGTCCTGCCGGGCAGGCTCATGGCCTTCACTGCCCAGCAAGAGAAACAGGCCACTACGATCACCTCCGACATGGTCGCGAAAATGCGCGCTTCGGGCGCGACCGCGGTGTTGAAAACGGAAAAGCTGCGCGATCTCGTCTACGTCATAACCGGCTCAGGCGGGAATGTCGCTGTGCTGAACGGACCTGACGGCAAGGTCATGGTGGATAGCGGCTTTGGGACCTCCGAAAAGCAGTTCCGCACCGAGTTGGCCTCGATTGGAAACGAACCGCTCAAGCTCCTCATCAATACGCACTGGCATTTCGACCACACCGACGGCAACCAATGGGTACACAAGGCGGGCGCGACGATTTTGGCCCAGGAGAACACTCGCCTGCGGCTCTCGACTCCCCAGGACATCGCTGCTTTCCACCTGCATTTTGATCCGTCCCCGGCGGACGCGTTGCCGCAGCAGACCTTTCTTGAACAGAGCAAACTATACCTGAACGGTGAGAGCGTGGCGCTGGAGCACTACCGGCCGGCACATACCGACTCCGACATCTTCATTCACTTTCAGCACGCCAACGTTTTCCATGCGGGAGACACGTTCTTCGCCGGACGCTATCCCATGATCGACGCGTCCACCGGGGGCTCAATCGATGGCATGATCGCAGCTGCGGATCGTACGCTTTCCGTCGTCGATGCCGCGACCAAGATTATTCCCGGCCATGGCCCGATTTCGGACCGTCACGGCTTTCAGGAATATCGGGACATGCTGGCCGAAGTGCGGGCCCGGGTGGGGAAACTCAAGCAGCAGGGCAAGACACTGGAGGAAACGGTGGCGTCCAAGCCCACGGCCGACCTCGATGCAAAGTGGGGACAGGGCAACATCGCGCCCGACTTCTTCGTGACCCTGGTCTACACTACGATCTAGCTGCGTTAGATCATGGCCTAGTACTTCACAATCGCGGAAAACGATTTTGGGTCCAGGCTGGCGCCTCCGACCAGTGCGCCGTCGATTTCTTCTTCGGCCATCAGGGCTTTCACGTTTTCCGGTTTGACCGAGCCACCGTACAGAATACGGAGTTGCTGGGAAAATTCTTCGCCGAAGGCTTTGGCCGCCTCGCCCCGGATCAGCAGGTGCGCGGCAGCGGCGAGTTGAGGGGTGGCAGTTTTTCCGGTTCCGATGGCCCAAACCGGTTCGTAGGCCACGACCAGCTTCGCCGCCTTCTTCCCGGAGATGGCGTGGAAAGCCCGCAGGCACTGACGGCGCAGGACGTCTTCGGTGAGATTGGCTTCGCGCTCTTCCAGGACTTCTCCCACGCAGACGATGGGCGTAAGACCAGCTTCCAGCGCGGCTTTCAGCTTGAAGTTGACGATGTCGTCGGTTTCACCGAAATACTGCCGCCGCTCGGAGTGCCCGACGATCACGTGAGTGCAGCCGATATCGAGCAGCATGGCGGGGCAGATTTCGCCGGTGTAGGCACCTTCTTTTTCCCAGTACAGATTCTGCGCGCCGATGGCGACGTTCGAGCCCTTGCAGGATTCAATGGCGACATAGAGATCAATATAGGGTGGGCACACGACGATTTCATCGCGGGTGTGTCCAGCCACCAGAGGAAGGAAGTCGCGGAAGAAGGCCCGCGTCTGATCGGGATTCTTGTACATCTTCCAGTTGGCAGCCATCATTTTTTTTCGGGGCATGGAATCCTTTCGCTTCGGAAAAGTCGAGGTCGCCGCACTGACCAGATGCAGAGGTTCTTCGTGGCCTGAAGGCCACTCCGGATGACAACCCATTATTGTTAGCGGATTATTTTTTGTCCGTCAGCGCTTCTACTCCTGGGAGTTTCTTGCCCTCCAGAAATTCCAGAGACGCTCCGCCTCCGGTGGAGATATGGGTGATCTTGTCGGCCACACCGGCTGCATGCACGGCGGACACTGAGTCGCCGCCACCCACGATTGAAGTGGCGCCCGCGTTCTCCGCGACCGCTTGAGCGATTTTGAAGGTTCCTTTCGCGAATGGCGCTACCTCGAATACACCCATCGGGCCGTTCCACACGATGGTCCGGGCGCTGCTGACTTCTTTGGCGAAGAGGTCTGCGGTCTTCGGCCCGATATCCAGCGCCATGAGGTTGGCGGGAATCCGGCTGACGGTCTGAACCGTAGCGTTGGCGTCGATCTTATCCGCCACGACGTGGTCAACCGGCAGCAGGAATTTCATTTTGTGATTTTTGGCTTCCTGCAACAGCTGTCGCGCCAGTTCGATTTTGTCTTCCTCGACCAGGGATTTTCCGATTGGTTCGCCCTGGGCTTTGAGGAAAGTGAAGGCCATCCCGCCGCCGATGACGAGCGCGTCAACTTTACTTATCAGATTGCGGATGACGTCGATCTTGTCGCTGACCTTGGCGCCGCCCAGGATGGCGATAAAAGGTCGCTCCGGATGCTGCAGGGCTTTGCCCAGGTACTGGAGCTCCTTCTCCATGAGAAGGCCGGCGGCGGACTTCTTCACAAACTTGGTTACGCCGACGGTGGAGGCGTGGGCCCGATGTGCCGTGCCGAAAGCATCGTTGACGTAGTAGTCGGCCAGGCTGGCAAGCTGTTTCGAAAACTTCTCGTCATTGGCCTCTTCTTCGGGATGAAAACGAAGATTTTCCAGCAGCAAAGTTTGGCCTTGTTCCAGTTTCCCGGCCATCTCTTCGGCTTCTGGTCCAATGCAGTCGGGACAGAAGCCGACGTTCTCATCAGGCGCTAGATCCTTGTCCAGAAGCATGCGCAGGCGTTCCGCCACCGGTTTCAGGCTCATCTTGGGATTGGGCTTGCCCTTGGGGCGGCCGAGATGGGAGACCAGGACCAGCCTGGCGCGGTGGCGCAGGGCATACTCAATGGTCGGCAGAGTTTCGCGGATGCGCGTGTCGTCCATGACACGGCCGTCTTCGAGCGGGACGTTGAAGTCGACGCGCATCAGGACGCGGTGATTGCTGAGCGGGAGATCGCGGATGGAGAGCTTCGACATGCGGGCATCCTTTGGAGCAGTGCCGCTGTCGCGGCGGCTGGCGGGGCGGCGTTTGCCGCCCCTGCGCGGGCGAGGACCCCTTCGACTTCGCTCAGGGCAGGTCCGCGCCACACAAGAATTACAGGCCTTTGCTTGCCAGGTAGTTGATCAGGTCGCGGACCCGGCACGAATAGCCCCACTCGTTGTCGTACCACGCGATCACCTTCACGCAGTTGCCTCCGACCACCAGAGTCATAGGCGAATCCACGATGGAGGAGCGGCTATCGCCTTTAAAGTCCGCCGACACCAGTTCGTTTTCCTCGTAGCCCAGATAACCCTTCAGCGGTCCACTTTCCGAGGCCTTCTTCAGCGTGGCATTCAATTCTTCCTTGGTTGTCTTCTTTTCCACCCAAACCACCAGGTCCACCACCGAGACGTTCGGCGTGGGTACGCGCATGGCGAAACCGTCAAGCTTGCCGGCGAGTTCGGGAATGACGAGCTTCAGCGCCTTAGCGGCGCCGGTCGAGGTAGGAATCATGGAGATCGCCGCCGCGCGCGCGCGCCGCAAATCTTTGTGAGGGAAGTCCAGGATGACCTGATCGTTGGTATAGGAATGGATCGTGGTCATGGTGCCGCTGACAATCTTGAAATTGTCGTTCACGACCTTGGCAACCGGCGCCAGACAGTTGGTCGTGCAGGAAGCATTGGAGATGACGTGATGTTTGGCTGGATCGTAAACCTGCTCGTTGACGCCGAGCACCAGCGTGACATCTTCATTCTTGGCCGGGGCCGAGATGATGACTTTCTTCACCGGGCCGCGCATGTGCTTCTTGGCTTCGTTGGCATCGGTGAAGTGACCGGTAGATTCCAGCACCACCTGTGCGCCGACCGACTCCCAGGGCAGCTTCGCAGGGTCTCTTTCCTTGAACACTTTGATGGTCTTGTTATCCACCGTGATGCTGTCCGCGCCGGCCGTGATCTTGTTCGGCAGATTGCCGAGAATGGAGTCGTACTTCAACAGGTGAGCCAGAGTTTTTGGATCTGTAAGGTCGTTGACTGCAACGAATTCGATATTGCTGTCATGGAGCGAAGCGCGAAGAACGTTTCGCCCGATACGTCCGAATCCGTTGATTCCTACCTTGATTGCCATTTCGCCTCCGAAAATTTGGTGAACATACCGGCAGAAGAGTGCTGGTTATCGAACGGAAAGAAGATGGTAACAGGGAAGCGAAGAATGCAGCAAATTGCGGGCTACTGAAAACTGAGAACTGACAACCGATAACTGGTCTGGACAACGCCTTCAAGATTTTAGCCACAAAGTTCGCAAAGACGGCGCGAAGGCCGCTGAGAAAAGCAACAACAACACCAGCTACGGTTTGACTTCGATTTCCATGTAGACATTTTTCTTGCTCCAGAAGAACGGTATCCGTGCCAGCCAATACTTGCGCTTGATGGTTTGACAGGCCTGCGGCCAATCTTCCTCGGGGAGAAGCCGGGCGCCGGCGGCGAACTCGGGACCGGTGACCTTGCCGCGGGCGGTACACGGCGCCACTCGAACCTGGGGATTATTTTTTATGCGCTTGTATTTTCCTGAGTCGCTACGGGTCATCGCGTAGAGCTTGTCGTTCTTTTCGCCGAACCACACCGGGGTGGGGACGGGATCACCACTCTTGCGAAACGTGACCAGCGAAATGTACTTCTCGCCACGGATTTCCGCCGGAATTGCCATAAGGATATAGTACGAGACGCGGCCCATCGCGAGCTGTCCACTTGTTGTGCAGCATCAGGCGTCTCCGTTCCGACAACCTCCACAACCAGCGGCGCAACAAGCTGGCTGCCTTGGTACGCGGGTAGCCACGCCGATTGCCTGTGGTATGTAGCTGTGTTACAAACCAAAGATGCGCAAATGGATGCGCGAGCGCCTAACGCGCCGCAAAAAAGGCTCCGATGCAGGCAAGAGCGAGCCTGCGGCCGCACCATTGCAGCCGGCATATTTTGACGCCGAGCCGGCGCGGCAGGCGAACACAGCGGAAGGGGAACAGCCTGAAACCAGGCCCGCCCGATCCAAACCAGTAGAAGCTGAAGCGCCCGAGCCGCAAGAGCGGGAATTCCAGGGTGAGAACGGGCAGCGAGTCGAGTCGCAGTCCGCAGTTCAAAGTCCTGCGGCCGGAAGCGACGATCCCCGCCGTAAACGGCGACGTCGCGGAAGAGGTGGCCGGGGCCGCAGCCGCGGTGGAGCTCAGTCCGGCCAGTCCGCGGCGGCGGCGGGGGATCTCCAGACTCATCCGGCGGCAGCTTCAGAAAGCAGCGCCCCGTTGACGCCGGCCGCTCCCGAAGCCGCAGGCATCACGGAAACAACCTCGCCACCACGGGCTCCGAAAGGTGTCGTGGTTTTGGCGATCGGCCTCCCCGGTTCGGGGAAGAGTTCATGGTTCAAGCGACACAAGATCTCGCCACTTTCCAGCGATCTGATGCGCGCGCTATTGTTTGACGATCCCACCGAGCAGCGCTTCCAGGACCTGGTGTTTTCCAACCTGCGTTCCATGCTGAAGGCGCGGCTGATTGCGCGGCGTCCCATGAACTATGTGGACGCGACCAACCTTACACCGCACGAACGGCATAGCTGGATCAAACTGGCCAAGGACTACGGCTACGAAGTGCAAGCCGTGCTCTTCGATGTGCCCTTGGAAGTCTGTCTGGAGCGCAATCAGAAGCGTCAGCGAGTGGTGGCTGAGGACGTGATGCGCCGCATGAGCGCCAAGCTGCGCGCGCCTACTTTCGATGAAGGATTTTCCAAGATCACCGTGGTGCGGGTGAAGCAGAAGTAGCCCGCGGAAGAATTCGCTCAGGAACTGAAGCCCCCGTCTCATTTCAGCGCTCAGCGCTCCATTCGTATCGTCCGGCAGACCGTGTCCCGCACACCTCTCCCGCCTCCACCTCTCCCCGCCTCCTTGTCATCCCGAGCGCCGCCCGAGCCGCGCTGGCGCGGTGAGGGCAAGCCGAGGGACCTGGGTTCTTGCCGTCGCGAGAACCAGTGTCGGTATGAACAGTCAGATGACAGTCAGATGACAGTCAGAGACCCCGCGCAGTGAGGAGACCTGTTTCCCACAAGGATTGGACGGGGTGATTTGCCGGGATTACGGCGGCGAGGCGATATAATTTCAGTCCATTCATGGCGTTGGCCTCCGGCACGAAACTCGGGCCCTACGAGATCGTCGGTCCGCTGGGCGCGGGCGGCATGGGGGAAGTGTATCGTGCGCGCGACTCCCGCCTGGGCCGCGAGGTTGCGATCAAAGTTTTGCCCGCCTCCTTCTGCCGCGATCTTGACCGGCTGCGTCGATTCGAGCAGGAAGCGCGAGCGGCCAGCGCGCTCAATCATCCCAACATTATTGCGGTGTACGACATCGGCACGCATGAGGGCGCTCCTTACCTGGTGACGGAACTTCTGGAGGGCTCGACTTTGCGCGACCGCTTGATCAGCGGGGCTCTGCCCGCTCGCAAGGCAGTAGACTGCGCGGTTCAGATTGCTCATGGGTTGGCGGCGGCCCACGACAAGGGCATTGTTCATCGCGATCTGAAGCCGGAGAACGTTTTCGTCTGCCGCGACGGGCGCGCCAAGATTCTGGATTTCGGTTTGGCAAAGTTGAGCGCCCCGGAAGCGGCCGATGCGACAGTTACGGCGCTGGCGCCTGAAAACCAGACCAGCGCAGGCGTGGTGCTGGGCACAGTGGGTTACATGTCGCCCGAACAGGTGCGTGGGGAGAAAGCCGACCCGCGCTCCGATGTTTTCAGCTTCGGCGCAGTGCTTTACGAGACGCTCTCCGGGCAGCGTGCCTTTGAAGGGCGAAGTCCAGCCGATCGAGCCAGCGCAATTTTGAAGGAAGATCCTCCCGACCTGATGGCTACGGGACGAAACATTCCAGCGTCCCTGGACCGCATCGTTCGCCACTGCCTGGAAAAGAATCCGGAGGAACGGTTTCAGTCGGCTCGCGATCTGGCCTTCCATCTCGAATCCACTCCGTCGGTTTCGGATTCCAATATTGGGGTCGCGACCGTGTTGCCCAAAACGGCGACCGCAGAGCGTCTACGCTGGCTGATCGCGATTCTTGCCGTCGCAGCGGTGGCAGCGGGCGCGTGGTGGTTCCGGGGAAGACCCGAATCTGGCGCCATGGCGGTCAAGTTTCTGCGGCTCACGGATTTTGCCGGGCTGGAAGAAAGTCCGGCGTTTTCGCCGGATGGAAAATCGGTAGCGTTCGTCAGCGATTCGACGGGCTCGCGGCAGGTCTGGATCCGCTTACTGGCGGGCGGGCCTCCGCTGCAGATCACGAACGGTCAGGGAGCGCATCTCGATCCCAGGTGGTCGCAGGACTCAGCGTCCATCATTTATTACACACCCCCTCCAGAAGGGGACGCGCAAGGGACGCTGTGGGAAGTTTCGGCGTTGGGCGGTGCGCCCCGCCAGTTGGTGTCCAGCTTGAGCGCGGCGGACGTGAGCCACGACGGCAAGCGGCTGACATTTTTTCGCCTGAACGGCAAACAAATGGAGTTAGTCGTGGCGGATCGCGATGGCTCCAACCCTCGGGTAGTCACCCAGGCGGTCACCACCTTCAGCTATCGTCAACCCCGATGGTCGCCTGATGACCGTACCATTGCTTACCTGCACAATCAGGAAAATTGGGCGGACGACGTTTTTCTGGTTTCGTCCGCGGGCGGGGTCCCTCGCCAGCTTACCCACGACACGGTGTTGATGGGCGGACTGGCCTGGTTGCCCGATGGTTCCAGCCTCATCTACAGCAGCGCCAGAGGCAACACCATGCTCTATCTTCCCACCCTGCACCTATGGCAAATTGCGACCTCCGGAGGGGAAGCACGGCAGCTTACCTTTGGAGAATCCGGCGACGAAAGTCCGGATGTGGATCGCGACGGTCGCATCCTGGTAAGCCGCAAACACATGGAGTTCGACATTTGGAAGTTTCCCGTCGACGGGGATCCGGCGGAGAATGTGAGCCGGGCAGTACGCGTGACTAACCAGACCGGACAACTACAGACTCCGACGCTGGATCCGACTGACCGCGAAATGGCCTATCTTTCAGACAGCGGCGGCCACGGCAATCTCTGGGTACTGCCATTGAATGGCGGCCAACGCCGCCAGATCACATTCGAGAAAGACCCCGAGGTGGTGATGGGAGTTCCCATCTGGTCCCCTGACGGAAAGTTTATAACCTTCGCCATCGGCCGAGTCTCGAGTGATGTTCGTAAAGTGGGCTACTATCTGGTCCGTCCCGACGGAAGCGGTCTCCACTTCGGAGTCTCGCAGGGTGCGTGGGTGGCATGGTCGGGCGATAGTAAGTGGCTGTACTATTCCGAATCTTCACCGATACAGGCTACTGGAAGCTTTCGTCTTATGAAGGTTCCGGTGGAAGGTGGCACGCCGGTCCTGGTGCGCACCGATAATGCCCGCGGGCCGGCTCCGGCGCCCGACGGTTCGGCCTTGTATTACGTGGTCCCGTTGCAAAATTTGAACGGCTCAATGGATTACGAGCTGCACGTAGCCCGGCCCGAGAGCGGGCCTTCGACTTTGCTGGCGCGCATCTCGGGTGAGCGGGTGCCCTTGTGGCAGGGCCTGCATCCGGTGATTTCGAAGGACGGGAAGTGGCTGGTGATGCCGCTGGACGACAACCTGGGAACCAATATCTGGGTAGCGTCCGCCGCTGACGGGAAACTAAAACGGCTCACGGATTTCGGACAAAAGCGCACCTTCATTGCGCGCCGCATGTCATGGTCGTCCGACGGGAAGTGGGTGTTCGCCGCCGTGGGCGAAGGCGATTCCGACATCGTGCAGATGGATGGACTTCTGAGATAGACCGCATGCTCCGGAGGTGCACATCGATCTAGAGCGGCGAGAGCACAAGAACATGGAAACTGTCCGGGACAATTTTGGGGCGCGGGTGCGGATTGTCCGCGGTTGCCTCCGGAGCGGGACCCAACTGAGCCGCAGATAGATAAATCTTGTGAGTTTTCATATCTAGAGACATCGTGCGGGCGCTTCTCTCCGTGGCAACGTTTTCAAGCACCGTGTACTTCTCGGAACTGTCCTGCCGGACCACTGTTAACGTGCCCTCGCCATTCGAAGAGAAGGCCAGCTTACTTCCGGGATCGTAAGCCGCTGCATCGGGTCCGTTACCGATAGCAGCAGTAGCGATCACCTGACCGGAGTCCGCGTTTACCACCACCATCTTATTGTTCGAGCACACGGAAAATAGCCTTCGCCCTTCCAGGTCGATGGCAAGTCCCGAAGGTTCCTCACAGGGGGAAAGAGGCCAGGTCCTTTTCACCTTTAGGGTCTGGGGATCGAGTTGAGCGATCTCGCTCTTGTCCTCAATGTTGACGTAGACATTTCCTTTTCCATCGCTCACCGGAAACTCGGGCTTGCCATCCAGGGGGACAGTGCCCACAACTTTTCCGGAGGCAGCGTCGATCGCGGTCACATCATTGCTGCGGCCGTTGAAGGCAAATACGCGCTTGCTGTAGGGATCGTACAAAATGCCGTCGGGGTTCTTGCCTGCCGGAACCCTTTGAAGGACTGCGTTGGACTTCAGGTCGAAAATGACCACCACATCGTCGCCCCCGTCGCTGATGTATCCCCGGTTGAGATCATCGGCGACCGCAATGCCATGGATATGTTTCATGCCGGTAATTTTCGCAACCGGCTTTTCTGAGTCGAGGTCGACCACTTCAACCTGGGTGTTGTGGGACACGTAGAGTTGCCGGTTCGTGGAGTCGACCAGAAGGTAGTCCCAGCCGCCTTCACCCGGGAACGGAATGCGGCCGCTGATTTTGTAGTGCTGCGCATTTGCCGCGAATGTGCCGATAAGAAGAAGAGCGGGAATCAGGAACGGTTTTCGCATGATGGCCTCAGCCCCATTCTATTCTAGCGTCCCGAGCCCACGCCGGCAGCATGGAATTTCTGGCGCATGACATCGACAGCCGGTAAAGAGACAGCCGGTTAAAGAAATGGATGAGAAGTGCCGATGGTGAGGCCACGTGCATGACGCGAAAAGCTGAACTCGTTCAAACGCTGACGCCACCGCTGATAGCTCCGGTGTGCCTCTCCAATGGGCTTGGAACGGCTCTGAGGATTGATCCGAGACACTCCGACGTGCCCGCGCTGCGCGGCGCCGAGTTCGCGGCCGTTTACTATAACGCGCGCGTGGCGGGAGACTTCTACGAATTCCTGCGCGTGGGTCCGTCGCGTGTGCTGTTCGGCCTGCTCGACCTTGCCGGCCGCAGAGAAGATACTCGGGAGATCCTGATTGCCACTCAGGATACTTTCCGCACTCGCGGGCCCCAGCTTTTCGCGGGGGAGGATTTCAATGAGGCCGAAGCCATGATCGGTCTTTGCCATGAAATCAACCGGACCATTCTGCAATTTGCCGGCGGGGTGCGCGTCTGCCCTGCCTTCATCGGTTGCTACAACGAGGATCTGGGTACGGTCTGCTATGCCAACGCCGGACACACTCCCGGACTGCTCCGCGACCGAACCGGAACCACGCGGTTGGAGGCGACCGGGCTCCCGCTCGGCCTTTTTTCCCACGCCACGCATGGCGCTTCCACCTGCGCCCTGGTGGCGGGTGCGGTTCTTCTGATCGTTTCCCGTGGAATCGTCGAAGCGGATTACCGCGGAAAAGAATTCGGACTGGAGGGCGCACAGCAGACCTTGCAAGGAGTCGTCGGCGGCAGCGCGCGGGACGTGTGTCTAACCATTCTTCAGGCGGCCCAGGAGTTCATGCGAGTCGCGCCTACCCACAATGATGTCACCACCATCGCGCTGCTGCGGGAGGGCTAGTTGTGAGACACCCCGCAGGCACGCGAGGCGTTAAAGGGCAGATTTCTACAGTCGGTGCACTCGGGAAAGTCTGTTCGCAGCCCGCTAGAGCTGCACGGGCAACACAAAGTGAAACACGGAACCGCATCCAAGCTGGCTGGTGACGCCGATCTTGCCGCCGTGAGCTTCGACAATCGCTCTCACGATGGCCAGTCCCATTCCCGTGCCTTGCACCCGATAGCGTTGATTCTTGCCGCGGTAAAACTTGTCAAAAATCAGACTCTGCTCCATGTCGTCAATACCCGCGCCCTGGTCGGCAACACTGACTTCGAGGTTCGCACCTTTCAATTCTGCAGTGATCCGGATCGGACTTTCCGGCGGCGAATATTTGGCGGCGTTCTCCAGCAATTGGATCAGGACCTCTTTGATGCGGTCCGCGTCCATGCGCACCGCGAGGTCTTCGGGCACACGGATTTCCACCGGGTGTTTGCCCAACACCTGTTTCACATCTGCGACCGCTCCCTGGACAAGGTCAAGGATGCGGCAGTTCTGAAGATCGAGCTGGAATTCGTGAGATTCAAGCTGGGCGACCTCCGCGGCCTCGCCCACCAGGCGGTTCAAGCGATCACTCTCTTCATTGATCACGGTCATCAGTTCCTGGCGATCGTCCGGGCTCAGGCCTGTGTTGGACAGCAAACTGGTAATAGAGGCCTTGATCGACGTAAGCGGAGTTCGAAATTCGTGGGTGACGGAGTCCAGGATGGCGGAACGCAGTCGTTCACCTTCGCGGGTGGTCTCGGAACGGGTCAGGTTCTCTACTGCATTGGCGCGCTCGACCGCAATTGCGATCAGGCTTCCCATGGCGTCCAGGGTCTGGCGGGAGAGGTTGCCGGCGACGCCGAGCGCGCCCACCGTCCGCACGCCCATCTTGAGAGGGGTAAAGCTAAGGTTGCGCTGGTGGTCCATCATGGGCTCGCCCCGCGCAATAATGGACTTGAGCTGGTCGGCATCCAGTTCGGGCACGTCGGTTCCCGCGCGATAAATATTTCCTTTTTCGGGGAGGTACAGGGCTGCCGCTGAAACGCCGAAGGACTCGATTACGTGTTGTGGGATGGCGTTCAGAAGTTGCAGCACGTTATCCGCCGTCAATAGGTGCTGGCTGAAGCTGTAGAGGCGTTCCAGTTCGTGGCGGCGGCCAACCGCCTCCTCGGTCTGCTTTCGCGCCCGGTCCGACAACTGACTCGCGATCACCGCAGTAGTGAGAAATGCCAGCAGTGCAATCCAGTTTTGGGTCCCGGCAATGGTGAAAGTGCCGATTGGTGGAAGAAAGTAGTAATTAAATGCCGCGGTGCCGACGAACGCGGTAAACAATGCGTAACGCAATCCCCACAGGGCAGAGACGATCAGCACAAATACCAGAAACGTGAGCGCCACGGTCGTGGGATTCACGCGAATAACCGAGGTGTAGAGATGTACGACTGCGAACAGGATCGCGGTGCATGCCGCGAAGCGGAGCGTCACCCTGATTGCGGACTGATTCACAGTCATGAATTGTAGATCACGGATGGTCGATCACTGATTGTAGGGTATGGATTGTAGCTGAATATCGACAAAACCAACTCTGTCCACGACAATAGTCGGCAATGACCAAGACCCCCGAGCAGTGGCTGGAGGAAGCGGCGCCCGCAAAGAAAGGCGGCACGCTGAAGCTTTTTCTTGGGTACGCTCCGGGTGTAGGCAAAACCTACAACATGTTGAGCGAAGCCATCCGGCGCAAGAGCCGCGGCGAAGACGTGGTCATCGGAATCGTGGAGACGCACGGGCGCAAGGGCGTGGTTGATCTGGCCTCGAAACTGGAAACCGTTCCCAGGAAAAAGATCGAATACAAGGGCACCGTTTTTGAGGAAATGGACCTGGAAGGAATTCTGGCCCGGAAGCCCGCTGTCGTAGTGGTGGACGAGTTGGCGCATACCAACATCGAAGGCAGCAAACACCGCAAACGCTATGAAGACGTTCTGGAGCTGGTGGATGCTGACATCGACGTGTTGACGACGATGAACGTGCAGCATCTGGAGAGTGTGGCTCCCAGCGTGCAAAGAATCAGCGGCGTCACCGTGCGTGAGACCGTTCCAGACTGGGTGATGAAGCGGGTGCGGGAGGTGGTGATGGCCGACCTCACTCCGGAGGCGCTCCAGACCCGCATGCGGCGCGGCGATATCTATCCCTTGGACCGGGCGGAGAAAGCACTGGCAAACTTCTTTCGCCCCGGGAATCTGATTGCGCTGCGCGAACTCGCTTTGCAGGAGGTGGCGCAAGAGGTGGACCGCAGTCTGGAAACCTACCTCGATCAGGAAGGCGGGGAACGCAAGCTCGGGGTGCGCGAAAGATTTGCAGTCGCCATCAGCTCCAATCCGGCGGCGCAGCAACTGATTGCTCGTGCAGCGCGAATGGCGAAGCGGCTGGATGGAGAGCTGTATGTGGTCTATGTGGATATCGGAGTGGACGACAACGAGGCCAACCGGCGAACCCTGGCCGAGAACATTCGCTTTGCCGAAGCGGTGGGAGCCCAGGTCGTCAAGTTGAAGTCTCCGACGGTAGCCAAGGCGGTGGCCGGATTTGTCAGAGAAAAACACATCACGCAAGTCGTGTTCGGCCATTCCGCGGTGAAGGGCTGGAAGCGATACCTTTACCTAAACGCCATCCACAAATTTCTCAGAGACGCTCCACCGGTTGATGTCCACATTGTTACGCAGCAGTCGTCCTAAGCAATCGAATCTCCATGGCTGACAAGAAACGCATCCTGGTGGTGGATGATGAGCCGCAGATTACCCGCGTCCTGCGGACTTCTCTTACCGGCAATGGCTTTGAAGTGCGCACCGCCGATGACGGTCATGCCGGCCTGCGGGCGGCGCGGGAATGGCAGCCCGATCTGGTCATTACCGATATTTCCATGCCCAACATGAACGGAATCGAATTGTGCCGCCAGCTCCGCGCCGAGTCGGCCCTGCCCATCATCGTGCTATCGGTGAAAGGTGAGGAGAAAACCAAGGTAGAGGCACTGGACGCAGGGGCGGACGATTACGTCACCAAGCCGGTGGGCATGGATGAACTGCTGGCGCGGGTGCGGCGGAACCTGGCGCGAGCCCAGCCGACGGAGGATAGTTCGAAGCGAACCATTGCCATCGGCGATTTCAAAATTGACGCGGATGCGTTTCGCGTGGTGGTGAAGAACACTGAGATCCGGCTCACGCCCAAAGAGTTCGAGCTTTTACTCTACCTGGCGAGACACGCCGGCCGGGTGGCCACCCATCGGACTCTTCTGCTCGCGATCTGGGGTCCCAATAGTCTTGAGCAACCTGAGCATCTGCGGGTGTTGGTGGCGCAGCTGCGTAAGAAAATAGAGACCGAAAGTACTCCGCATTACATCATCACCGAACCCTGGGTGGGATACCGCTTCGAACCAGCCGGTGAAAAGTAGCAGCTCTTAAAAACTCTGGTTTCTGGTTTCCGGTTTCTCGTTTCTGGTTTTCTGACCCTTACGTTTCTCGGAAACCAGAAACTAGAAACCAGAAACTGCTCTGCTCCACTCATCCCGCCTGTTTTCAGTGGTTTGCGAAGTTAGAACGTCTTTATGAATTTTTAATGCACTTCTTATACAAAAATTACGCCCTGGAATATCCAATCTGTTGAGAGGCCATTATGCTCACAGTTGCGAGTCTGGGGACATTCGTGATGTTGGCCGTGTGCGTATTAGGGATCGGGTTCATGCTACGCTTCTTGATCGCGATCGCCAGCGATGAACACAACGTTCGGGTCGCGTACCCGGCGCGGGCCAGGAAAGCAGGCGGTGAACCTGCATTGAATCCGGCCAGGCACCTCGCTTTGGGGGTGGTGCGAATCACAACCGCTCTCGCCTCGAATACCAGGGGACGCGCGCACGCGGCAGTGGAACAGCCCCAGCTCATCACTTTTTCGGCGGCATCGCGGGAACACGAGTCCGCGACCGCACGCCGTTATCGCTGGAGCTGATGCGGCAAGAGTTGAAGCCCTGACTGGAGTCCAGGACATGCGAGACATCATTTTCGTGGCAGTTACGGTAGCCTTTTTTCTGATTTCCATTGCGTATGTGAAGTTCTGCGATCGCATCCGTTAAGGTGAAACGCTTATGAATGCTGAATCGATCATCATGCTGATCGTGTGCGCTGGGCTGATGGTGTACCTGTTGTATGCGTTGTTGCGGCCGGAGAGGTTCTAGAAATGACCGTGAATGGCTGGATGCAGATTCTGGTGTACCTCGCTGTGATTTTCGCGGTGACCAAGCCGCTGGGAATATTCATGGCGAGAGTGTTCAACCGGGAGCGCACGTTTCTCGATCCCGTGTTGCGGCCCATGGAGCGGCTCTTGTACCGCCTGACCCTGGTGGACGAAGACCACGACATGAAGTGGACGGAATACGCATTCTCCATGTTGCTGTTCAGCGGCGTGTCCATGCTGGTGCTGTACGGGATCGAGCGCTTGCAGCAGGTGCTGCCTCTGAATCCGCAGAAGTTCGCGGGCGTAGGTCCGGAGCTGGCATTCAACACGGCGGCTTCTTTTACCACCAATACCAACTGGCAAAATTACACTGGCGAGGCCACCATGAGCTATCTCACGCAGATGGCTGGCCTCGCGTATCACAACTTCGCTTCAGCCGCAGTGGGCATTGGGCTGGCGATTGCATTTATTCGCGGCATCGCGCGGCGGGAAAAAGAGACGATCGGGAATTTCTGGGTCGACCTGACGCGGACCACCCTGTGGGTGTTGTTGCCGACGTGCATCATTTACGCGCTGATCCTGGTTTCGCAGGGAGTGGTGCAGAACTTCAGACCGTATGACACGGCGAAGATAGTCGAGCTGCAGCAGGTGCAGCGCGTGGGAACAGACGGGAAGCCGGTGGTGGGCCAGGATGGTAAGCCGGTGATGGATACGGTGACCGACCAGGTGATCGCGCAGGGTCCGGTAGCGTCGCAGGAAGCGATCAAGATGCTGGGCACCAACGGTGGCGGATTTTTCAACGCCAACAGCGCCCATCCTTTCGAGAATCCGACGCCGCTCAGCAACTACTTGCAAATGCTTTCCATTTTTGTGATTCCCGCCGGGCTGACCTACACGCTGGGACGAATGACCGGATCGCAACGCCACGGTTGGGCGGTGTGGGCGGCGATGGCGATTCTGTTCATGGCAGGCGTGACCACGGCCTATTGGGCGGAAGCCAGGGGCAATCCGCTGCTAAAGGGTGTGGATCAACAAGCCAGTCTCACGCAGTCGGGCGGCAACATGGAGGGCAAGGAAGTCCGCTTTGGCATTGCCGATTCCACCCTGTTCGCCACCATCACCACCGACGCGAGCTGCGGCGCCATCAATGGCTGGCACGATTCCTACACTCCCCTCGGTGGAATGGTGCCGCTGGCCAACATCATGCTCAGTGAAACAGTGTTTGGGGGCGTGGGCGCGGGCCTGTACGGGATCCTGATCTACGTTGTGCTGTCGGTGTTCATTGCTGGACTCATGGTTGGGCGCACGCCCGAGTATTTGGGCAAGAAGATCGAAGCCTACGACGTGAAGATGGCCATGCTGGTGACCCTGGTTTTCCCGCTCGTGATCCTGGTGCTTGCGGGCATCTCCTCTGTCGAGGGATTCGGGACATCGAGCATCAGCAATGCGGGGCCGCATGGCCTCACCCAGATCCTCTATGCCTTTACATCGATGGCGGGCAACAACGGCTCGGCTTTCGGCGGATTAAACGGAAACACCTCCTGGTACAACATCGCCGGGGGGATGACGATGCTGGTGGGCCGATTCTTCATGATCCTCCCCATGCTGGCGATCGCCGGAAATCTGGCGAAGAAAAAATATGTTCCGCCGTCGTTGGGTACGTTTCCGGTTACCACGCCTCTGTTCAGCATCCTGCTGGTGGGTGTGATCGTGATCGTGGGTGCGCTGACCTTCTTCCCGGCGTTGAGCCTGGGACCGATTCTCGAGCACCTGCTGATGCAGGCCGGCAAGACTTTCTGAGGAGATATGACAGAGAAAAAAGGCAAGGCAATCTGGGACATGAAGATCGTGAAGGGCGCGATCTGGGACTCGTTCGTGAAGCTGCACCCGCGGAAGATGATGGGCAATCCCGTCATGTTCGTGGTGGAGGTGGGCAGCGTGGTCACGAGCGTGCTGCTGGTACGGGATGTGCTTCAACACCAGGGCGCGTTCGGTTTCAATCTGCAAATCACGCTGTGGCTGTGGTTCACGGTGCTGTTCGCGAACTTTGCCGAAGCCATGGCGGAAGGGCGGGGCAAGGCGCAGGCAGAGAGTCTGCGAAAAGCCAGATCGGAAACTGTGGCGAATCGGGTTCTGCCGGACGGCAAGGTGGAAAAAATTGCGAGTTCGAAGCTGCGTTCGGGAGATGTGGTAAACGTTGCTGCCGGGGAGTTCATTCCGGGTGACGGCGAAATCGTGGAGGGTGTGGCCTCGGTAGACGAATCCGCAATCACGGGAGAATCGGCGCCCGTGATCCGCGAGGCGGGAGGAGACCGCTCGGCGGTGACTGGGGGCACGCGCGTACTCTCCGACTACATCAGGATCAAAATTACCTCCAACCCCGGAGAAACCTTTCTCGATCGCATGATCGCTTTGGTGGAGGGTGCTGAGCGGCAGAAGACGCCGAACGAAATCGCGTTGAACATTTTGCTGGCCGGGCTGACGATTATCTTTCTGCTGGCCGTGGTCACCCTCCAGCCCTTTGCAATTTACTCCGGAGCGCCACAGACGGTGTTTGTGCTGGTGTCGCTGCTGGTGTGCCTGATTCCGACTACGATCGGCGGATTGCTTTCCGCGATCGGTATTGCCGGCATGGACCGGTTGGTGCAGCACAACGTTCTGGCTATGTCGGGACGGGCGGTAGAGGCGGCGGGGGACGTCAACACGCTGCTTCTGGATAAGACCGGAACCATCACATTAGGAAATCGCCAGGCTGCGGAGTTCGTGTGCGCGCCGGGAGTTTCGGAAGCCCAACTGGCTGACGCGGCTCAACTGTCATCGCTTCCGGATGAGACGCCGGAGGGCCGCTCCATCGTGGTTCTGGCAAAAGAGCGCTACGGCCTGCGCGGACGCGAGCTCGCTTCGCATGAGGCGCATTTCGTTCCTTTCACCGCGCAAACCAGAATGTCGGGTGTGAATCTGGACGGCCGTGAGATACGCAAAGGCGCGTCGGATGCGATTACCAAATACATCTCCGCGGTGAGTGGCAATGGCCTTCCCAAGGAAGTCCAGGCAACCGTAGAGCAAATCGCACGCTCCGGGGGCACGCCCCTGGTAGTGTCCGAGAATCGCCGGGCGCTGGGCGTGATTTATCTGAAGGACATCGTTAAAGGCGGGATTCGTGAACGCTTCAGCCAGCTTCGCTCCATGGGTATTCGTACCGTAATGATCACCGGCGACAACCCCCTCACCGCGGCCGCCATCGCCCGCGAGGCTGGCGTCGATGACTTCCTGGCGCAAGCCACTCCGAAAGAGAAGATGGACTTGATTCGGCGGGAGCAGGCGGAGGGAAAACTGGTGGCCATGACCGGGGATGGCACCAACGACGCTCCAGCCCTGGCGCAGGCCGACGTCGGCGTGGCCATGAATACCGGTACGCAGGCTGCGAAAGAAGCTGGCAACATGGTGGACCTGGACTCGAATCCCACCAAGCTGATCGAGATTGTCGAAATCGGTAAGCAGTTGCTGATGACGCGCGGAGCGCTGACCACGTTCTCCATCGCCAACGATGTGGCCAAGTATTTCGCCATTATCCCGGCCATGTTTGCCGGCACGTTTCCGGTGCTCACTGCGCTCAACATCATGCATTTGAAGACGCCACAGTCGGCGATATTGTCCGCGGTCATTTTCAACGCGCTGATCATTGTCGCGCTGATACCGCTGGCCCTGCGCGGCGTGAAGTACCACGCCATGGGAGCGGCGGCGCTGTTGCGCAATAACCTTCTGATTTATGGCGTGGGCGGGATCATCATCCCGTTCATTGGCATCAAGTTGATCGATATGCTCATTACTCGCGTCGGAATGCCCTGAAGTTGATTGGCAATTAGAAGACGAGGAATCATCGTGAAAAAGAACCTTATTATTTCCGTACTCATGACGATTGTCACCACTGTGCTGCTGGGCCTGGTTTATCCCCTGGTGGTCACGGGACTGGCGCAGGTCCTCTTCCCGGAAAAAGCCAACGGGCAACTCATACGGCGCAGCGGAACCGTGATCGGGTCGCACATCATCGCTCAGCCTTTTGTAGGAGCAGGCTATTTTCACCCGCGCCCTTCCGCGGCAGGCGCGAATGGCTATGACGCCAGCAACTCCGGCGGATCCAACCTGGGGCCGACCAATCAGAAGCTGATCGACCGGGTGAATGGCGATGTTGCCAGCGCGCAGGCAGAGAATCCGGGTAAACCAGTCCCCGTCGACATGGTCACGACTTCAGCCTCGGGCTTCGATCCCCACATCACGCCTGCCACTGCGGAATTCCAGGTTCCGCGAGTGGCCAAAGCGCGTGGCATGACCGAAGAGTCGGTGCGAGAGCTGGTGGCCAGGAATACTCAGGGCCGGCAGTGGGGATTTTTCGGGGAGCCGCGGGTGAACGTGCTGGATCTGAATCTGGCGCTGGATGCGGCGGCAAAGTAAGCTTGAATGGTGCAGGGGTTTTTCTTTGCGCGCTTTGCGGTTAAAGGCTTTTGATTTCCCGGGTGAGAACCAATCGATACTCTAAAGTCTGAACTCTTTCTATCCTGGAATCTCTCTGATCTGAATTCTCAAACCTTCAAGGAGCGGCAGCGTGAGCGGCCTCACGATCTTCGGATTGTTCGCGGTCACGGCGATGCTGGTGTGTTACGCGTTCGAGAACCGCAGCCGATGGTTCATCCTGGGGTTCGCTGCGGCCTGCATGCTGGGTTCGATCTATGGCTTCCTGCAGGGAGCCTGGCCCTTTGGACTGGTCGAGGGGGTTTGGTCGCTGGTCGCGTTGCGGCGCTGGTGGAAGGCAGGAGAGTCGAGCTGATCCTCCGCCCGGGGCCTACATATTTCTTGCCGCAGTCGAGGGTGGCTCTTTCTCAAACAGCATCTTGAAGTCTTCGATCGAGGTCAGGAGCACCACAATGGCAGACCCGAGAACGCCGGCGACAAACATGGCTTCGACGACGCGAATCAGGAAAGAAACTACGACGTTCATACTGTACCGTACTCCTTGGCCTGGAACGGGAAGGCCCAAGGAAAGATAATAGCCGTCCGTCTCTTGGAGTAGCAACCGCTGGTTGTTTTTGAGACTATAGGGATCAAAATCGCCTCGGCAGCGCCACCCCCTTCACGTTCGGATGTCACAGGCGTGAAGACGGAACAGAGCATTCCGCGACCGACCGGTATTTCTGTTGTGATTCGAGGGAGTCGCCATGAAAGAGCTCCGTTTTGTAGTCTCGCTGATCACCCAAGAAAACGATTACCAGCGCGAGCAAGCTGCCGCGGCTCAGGAAGCCGCGGTTCGACTGGGTGTGCAGGTACAGACGATGTTCGCTGACAATGACGCGATCAATCAGAGCCAGCAATTGCTGAAAATCGTTCAGACTGCCGATGCGGGCGTGGATGCGATCCTGCTGGAGCCCGCCAGTCGAACCGGTTTCCCCAAGGTGGCGCAGGCTGCGGTAGCCGCCGGCGTGGCATGGGGAATCCTCAATTGCGAACCGGACTACCTGAGAGAACTTCGGTCGTCCAGCAACGTTCCGGTGTTCTCGGTCAGCGCCGACAACGTGGAGGTGGGGCGAATCCAGGCACGGCAACTGGCCTCCACCTTGCCCCAGGGCGGTTCGGTCTTGTACATCCTGGGACCATCGGGAAGCGCCCCCGCCGAGCAGCGATTGGCGGGAATGCAGGCGAGCAAACCGGAGAACATCAAGATCAAGGTACTAAGGAGCGGGAACTGGACTGAGGATGGCGGCTACCAGGCGGTGGCTTCCTGGCTGCGCCTTTCCACTTCGCACCACGAGCAAATTGATGCAGTCCAGGCCCAGAATGATTTTCTTGCCCTGGGCGCGAAGCGAGCCATGCAGCAGCAGACGACGGGAGAGGAAAGGATGAGCAAGTCGTGTTTGCCCTTCCTCGGGGTCGATGGTCTTCCCAAGACCGGGCAGGAATGGGTTCGGAAACACATGCTGGCTGCGACCGTGATCGTCCCTCCGATCGCGGGTACTGCTTTGGAGATTATCGTTGCAGCCATCCGCAAACATTCGCGCCCGCCGGAACGCACGCTGGTGCCGCCGCGACCTTTTCCTGAGGCCGCGGGACTATCGCGAATGGCGGCGCGCATCTGAAAGCGCGTGGCATGACGTCCGCGATGGCCGATGACGCTCTGGAGAGACGATCGGGTCGTGTAGCCTCTTTCGCTCACAGCGGCGAGACGAACTTAAGAACACGTAAGCCGTAATTTCCATCGACGACCACGACTTCTCCGTGGGCGATCAATGAATTTCATCTGTGGGATCGCGTTTCTCCTGCCGGGCGAGCACTTGAGCCGCCCGGAACCGGCCCCGCCGGACCACGGCGGCGGTGAACATTTGCTCCCCGGCGACCAACAAGGTCGCCGGATGCTGCGTGCTGCGGCCCAATCCCAACAAGGCTCCGGGCGACAGTCCCATCAGGGAGCGCAGTGGGACTCGCAGGGAGAGCATGCTGAGTTCCACGGCAAAAGGGCAATTCAGCAGCCGGGAACGCAGGCGTTGTTCCGCCAGGGGCCGCAGACGGGGCCGGGCCGCGGTCCGCTCCGCCATCTTGCGCAGCAGCGAGTTTGACACCTGCGCGGGAACTACCAGGTTCAGCACCCCGCGGCTTTCGAGCACCGTGATCTCAAAGCTGAGCAGCAGGATCTTTTCAGCCGCGGGCATCAATTGTTCCACCTGCCCCAGGTGTTGCCGCTGCTCGAATTGAAATTCCAGAGACAGAGCCTGCCACGCGATTTGCAATTCACGGCAGATTATATGCATCACGGTCTCTAGAATCTGCTCCTCGATCTCGGTGATGGCGCGCGCCGGCGGTTCACCTTTTCCCTCGCCCCCCAGGAGTACGTCGATCAGGGGATACGCCGCCGAGAGATCCAATTGCGCCAGGGCAGAAGCTCCTGCCGGCAGGAGTTTGCACGAGGCCAGATAGGTGACTTCGGGAATGCTGCGCAGGAATTCGCCATAGCTCAAATGCTCCGCTGAAACCAGTGCTGCCGCGAACTCGATGCGCAGATACGCGCCCAGGGAATGGCTCAGATTGTGGGCGAAGGTTTGATGCAGCCGGGTGAGGGCTTGCATGTGTTCCTGCCCAATCCGGCCCGCCAGGCGGCCATCCCACGGGGTGACGGCTCTCTGTACTGGCGTGGCTGGGTTTGGCGTTCCAGAATGGACGGTACGAATCATGGCGTCGATTTCTTCCTGGCTAAGAATCTTTTTCACGGATTTTCCGTCTCACTTTTCTGATCCGGCGGCGTTCTTGTCGTGGTTCGCGCCCGGTTCGGCAGGGTGAAGCGATAGAGAGCAGATCAGTGGCCAGAATCAGCGACGGACCTGGGCGCTGAGCCATAGCGGACATTCGGCAAGAACTGCTTGTCCGGCTTGCTGGTACACCGAAAACAAGTTTGCGGGTGGCCGGCAGGCAGCTTTGATCAGGCGGCGCTAGTCTAGGATTAAACGACGTTCATTAGGGACGGCTGATGGAGAACGCCTGCGATCCCGAATCAGCGGTTATGCTTTAGAGCTCTTAAGCGCAAAGTTCGCGAAGCGGGGGCAAAGAACACAAGGGAACGGTGTCCTTCCGACGCATTCCGGTGGTCCGCCTGATACAATTTTCAACCTTTCCGCGAACTGCAAGGGCAGCCAGGGAGACGAAGAAAAATGCACTATCGTTCGCTCGGCCGTACTGGTTGGAAGGTTTCAGAGATCAGCTTCGGCGCCTGGGCCATTGGTGGCTCCTGGGGCCAGGTGTCGGATGAGGACTCGATGGCAGCACTGCACCAGGCCATCGATTGCGGGGTGAATTTTATCGACACTGCGGACGTTTATGGCAATGGCCGGAGCGAGCGCCTGATTGCCCGGCTCAGGAAGGAGCGCAAGGAAGAAATCATCGTGGCCACCAAGGCGGGCCGGCGCCTGCCCCGGCAGACGGTCGAGGGCTACAGCCGGCAAAATCTGGTGGCGTGGGTCGAAGACAGCCTGCGCAACCTTGGTACCGAGCGACTTGATCTCTTGCAGCTTCACGGTCCGCCGACTGAACTGTATTCCCGGCCCGAAGTATTTGGGATTCTCGACGATCTGGTGAGGGAAGGAAAAATTCGCTATTACGGGGTCAGCGTTGAAAAAGTAGAAGAGGCGATGAAGGCGATCGAGTTCCCCAACGTCCAGACGGTGCAGATTATCTTCAATGCTTTCCGGCAGCGTCCTGCGGAAGTATTGTTCGCTCGGGCAGCGCAAGAAAAGGTGGGGATTCTGGCACGGGTGCCTCTGGCCAGCGGGTTGCTGACCGGAAAGCTGCGCCGCGACTCCACGTTTGCCGCGGACGACCACCGCAATTTCAATCGCCACGGTGCGGAGTTTGACGTGGGGGAGACATTTTCGGGAGTGGACTACGAAGTCGGGCTCGCGGCCGTGGAGGAGCTTCGCGAAGTCGTGCCTGCCGGGGTCTCAATGAGCCAGTTTGCCTTGCGTTGGATCCTCATGTTTGATGCTGTCAGTTGCGCCATTCCCGGAGGCAAGCGGCCGGAGCAAGTCGCCGACAACTGCCGGGCATCGGACATTCCGCCACTTACGCCTCACACGATAGCCGCGGTGAAGCGCACTTACGATGAGAAGATCGCTCCGCTGGTGCAGAGTCGGTGGTGATGCTGGTTTCCAGTTTCTAGTTTCCGGTTTCCAGACTTGGTGCGGCGCTCAACTTGCTTGGTGGTCTTCGTTGGTCCCTCTGCTGGTGAGCGATGATCAAAATCAGTTTCGAGTTCTTGGTTCACAGTTCCCAGTTGTCCGGTTCTGGCCAACGACCAGCGACCAACGGCCGCCCTGTGAAATGTCCGGGGATTCTGTTACAAAAGGCGCATGAAAGTTCTCTTTATCGGCGGGACGGGCATCATCAGCAGCGCCTGCAGCCGTTTGGCGGTGCAGCGCGGCATCGGGCTGACTCTGCTTACCCGCGGACGGCGTGGGGCGGAAATGGTGGGGGGCGCGGAGACGGTGAACGCCGACATTAATGACCCATCCGCGGTTACCCAGGCGCTTCGCGGCCGGCGGTTTGATGTCGTCGTCAACTGGATCGCGTTTACGGCGACGGATATCGAGCGCGACCTGGAGTTGTTCCGGGGACGAACCCGGCAATACATTTTTGTCAGCTCCGCCAGTGCATATCAGAAGCCCAGCACGCATTACCTGATTACCGAGTCGACGCCACTATCTAACCCGCACTGGGACTATTCCAGAAACAAGATTGCTTGCGAGGAGCGTCTGCTCCGTGCCTATCGCGAGGAAGGATTTCCGGTGACCATCGTCCGGCCTTCGCTTACCTATGGCGAGAACCTGATTCCACTGGTGATCAATAGCTGGGAACGCTCCTACACGGTTGTGGACCGAATGCTGAAAGGGCAAAAGGTGATTGTTCCGGGTGACGGCACTTCGCTCTGGGTGATCACGCACAATACCGACTTCGCCAAGGGATTTGTGGGCCTGCTGGGACAGGAACAGTCCCTCGGCCATGCGTTTCACATCACCACCGATGAAGTTTTGACCTGGGACCAGCTCTATCGCACGGTGGGCGCGGCCGTGGGAGTGGAGCCTCGCATCGTGCATATTCCGTCCGACTACATGGTGTCGTGCTTGCCCGACATGGAAGGCACGCTGATCGGCGACAAATCTGTGAGTGTGGTGTTCGACAACACCAAGATCAAGCGCTTTGTCCCGGACTACGTGGCCACGACGCGCTTTGCGCAAGGCATTCGCCAGTCGCTGGCATGGTTTGACGCTGATCCCGGCCGTAAGCTGATTGACTCCAAAGCGAATGTCATCTGGGATCGTCTGATCGACGGCTATGAAAAGGGACTGAGGGCGGCGGTGGGATCGTTTCAGGGCGCGGCAGTGGGAACCTAACGCGCGGCTCTTGCTTCGACTGTGCCCCGGGGCAAAGCTCCGACGGGTCGGGACTGCCGAGATTTGCACGGCTGTTCAGCCCGGAATGGCTGTGCCGGACTGGCTCCTGCCGGTTCTGCACCCGTGAAACCCCGCAATTTACGCCACCAGCCCTGGATGTGACTCCAGGAAAAAAGATAGAAAAGGGGTTGGCTTCGAGCGCAAGATGATCTATCGTGGCAGGCACAAAAGTTGGGGTTCCTGGGGGCGCAGATATCGAGATGCGATCATAGTCCGATTCCAACGCAGTGGCGGTGCTCGGGCCCGGTTCAGCCACATGACGTCACTCGCTGGGAAAGTATCCCGTCCGTTCCCTTGCATCCTGCTCGCTTGGCAATGAGTCGTTCCTAAGATTGAAGGAAGGGCCAGCCGTGAAACCTCTTTTCCCGCTCAAGGCTTGTCTCTGCGTATTGGTTTGTCTGGCTGTAAGCGTTTACAGCGTTGCCTCGGATTCTTCGTCCGATACTTCGAACCCGGCCCAGTCGGCTGAAGTTCCGAAGTCATCATCCGTTTCGGCCACAATGGGTTCGCCCGGTTCGTCCGGGGCTGTCAACGTTCCAGGACCTCTACGATCCTTTCTTCGTATGGCTGGCATCAGCCAAAAGATCTCCGCCGAGGAGGTTCTGCCCCTCCTGGCCCGTAATGTGGCTGTGGAAGGCTATCAGGGGCGCAAGGACAAACAGGGCCGAGCCACGGAATTTCTGATTCTGTTGAAGCGCTATGTAGGTCAGGCGAGGGAGTTGGTAGCGCTGGCCAGCCCAACCGGCGTGATTCGAGTTTCTGCCTGCGACCAGGCGGGTCCCCTTCTGGCGATCCTGGGCTACCGGCTGAAGCAAGGCTGCGGAAAAGACGCGTCGCTGGAAACCGCCGATGCGGAAAGAGCGTTTCTCACCATCGATTCCGGGTTTCCTTTGGCCGAGCTTGAGGAAACTCTACAGGGCGGCAAGCCTTTTGCCTGTCCGTTCGCCTCTTCTCCGGTGCCCCTTCTGTTCTCGCCGAGCGATTGGACGCAGTCCGACAAACGCTCCAGTGGGAAGGACGTAATTGACGCATTGTTGGACGATCCCGTGCTGGCTCGTCTCTACTGGGCGATGGCCCGCATGGACAACGAAACCGCCACGGCCCTGCGGCAATTTGCGGGAATCCCAAAACTGCTTCCTTTCTCGGCGGTGCTTGATTTCTACGGCAGTCACATCTCTATACGCAACGGGCGAGTGATCGTGCCCGGAGGAGCGGCTGCGGAAGCTGCCTGGAGGGAACTGGCGGGGGCGAGTCCGGACGCGCCTCAGGAATTCGTGGGCCGACTGCTGGCAAGAGACGATGGCTGGCTGGCTACCTACTTTGACACACTCTCCCGCGTGCCTCCAACCCAGGTGGCGTACCTGACCGAAGCTCATCGCTTGCCCCGTTTTTACGACGCGCTCCGGGGGCGGGATATTTCTCCGGGTCCGGCCAGGCCGGTGTTCCGGCCCGACCCGGAACTCCTGCTCCTGATGACTCGCCTGCAGCTGGATTCCGCCGGCCAGCCTATCGTTCCCGGGAACCTGGAAGTGTGGGAAGAGATTATTCGCAAGAAAAGCGACTCCAAGATCGTGCGGCAGTGGGCCAAACGTGCGAACCATTGGAAAAGTCCCGATCAGTTGCTGGAAGCGATGTTCGCTTTCTCCCGGCAGACTTCAGAAGACGGCCCCCTGCCGATCTACCTCATGCTGAGCGCCATCGACGGCGGTCGGCCCGCAGAACAACACCTGAGTCCCAAGACCGTGCTTTTGCTGGCCGACAAGTTTCCGCGGTATGGCAGCCAGTACCTGATCTTTTCCGAATTCCAGGGTTTGAATGACGATTCCATCACTCGTTTTCTTGGCGTGGTCGACGGGCTGGACCGAATTTCCAATGTCACGCTGCGAGCCAATGCTCTCGGCATCTTCCAGTCGAATGTCGGCCTGTGGCAAATCCTGGGGCGACAAGGACAGATCCCGCCCGCAAATCTGAACGATTCCTGGCAAAAAGTGATTGGTCCGTTCGCGCCCGGGATAGGGTCCTCGGCCCAGCTTTTCGACGCCGCCCAGGCGTCGTTGCAGGACTTATGGCGGGCGGCTGCAGGCAGGCCCAATCTTTCCCACAGTGAAGTCGTGGCTCTGCTGGCAGGCCCCAATCAGACCGACCCGGAGGGTCAAAAAGTGCGGCAGGAACTGGCCAACCGGATTCGTGCGGTAATGGACGGCCAGCGCCTGGTTTCCCTCGATACCCTGCTCGCCCTCGGGAACGGCCTGACGGAACTGGCCCAAGGCAAGCCGGTGGCCGATGGGCTAATCCCCCTGGCAGGAGAGCTGCGCGAGTTTGAGATGCCGCGCCCGATGTTCACCAGCAGCGAGCGCAGCGAGTGGGCGGCCGGGTTCTACAACACCCGCCACAGTTCGTTGCAGACGCGAACTGATTTGACCAAGCTGATCAAGGGGTCGGGCTCGCAAAAAGAATTGGCGGAAGCCCGCGGCCTGGTCGTGCCCTTTTTGAGAGACACGCTGGTGGGATTGAACTACGCCTACTATGAGCCGCCCGGGGCCCAGATTCTTCACAACAATCCTCTTTTCGTTCGCTCCCATGACTTCTCCGGAGAAATGGCCATTGGAGGCGGACAATCCTGGCACGTTCCGCACGTTTTCGGCTCCGGCCTGCCGGCCGGAGGCGGGGCTCATCTCGCCGGTTCCCTGGCAGATCTGCCGTTCGTTCTGGCGGAAGCGGAGCAGGATTTCATAGTTCCGGAAAATGTTCAGGCTTTGATCTGGCACGAGCTGGTGCCCGGCCTTTTGAGCAGCTCGACCCTGCCGCGCTGGTGGGGAGTCAGCCGGAACGAATTGCACGCGGTCACCCTGTACCAGCGAACCGGAGAGGAACTCTTGGCCACGGCCGCGCATGATGAGAAGGTGCGGCTGATCGTGGTGGATATCCTTTCCCAGCGCATGGTGCCGCAGCGCACGGAGCAAATGCAAAAGTTGCTTCAGGCTGGAGCCGTGGGAGAAGCGCTTGCCCGGTTAATGCCGGGAGAGACGTTCTACTTGGCGGCGGAGTTCCGGCAGAGATATCCGGGACAAAGCGATTACTGGGGGAAGGCGGGCCAGGAACTGGAAGCTCTTTCCGGCAGCCATCCCGCGGAAATGAGCTGGAAGCGGTTGTCGGAAGATTTTGGGGTTCCGCATCCCGCCCTGGCGCAGAATTATTCGAGAGAGTTGCTGAACCTGAAGCCCTTTCCGGCATTTATGGGTTACTCCAGCCGTCTGCTGGCTGAATCCTGGGACTCGAATAATTTGTACTGGGCCCGTCTCGCCGACGAGATGGGTTATGCCCCGGAGATGCTAAACCGGCTGATTCCCGAGCTGACGCACCGGATGGTAGAGAAAATCTTTGCTACCGACTTCGAAGATTGGCCGGCGATGCTTCGCGCAATGCGGGAAACGGGTGAGGAGTTTCGCCAGGGCAAGATCGCCTCGGTGCCAAGAACGGACACCAGGTACGATCGCTAAGCAACCGGGTTGTTTCTAATTAATTTCTTAAGATGCCCAGCCCGGCGAAAGATTAAAGATGCGCGGGCGGGTAAGGGTAGGACGCAATGGCCAAACGATTTTTTCTCTGTCTCGCGGTACTGTCCACGGTGCTCTTCGGGCCCCTCAACAGGCTGGCTGCCCAGGAGGCAGAGACCAGCATTCACGTTGATGTGAACATGGTGCAGTTGAACGTGGCGGTGATGGACCAGAAGGGCAACTACGTGACCGGTCTGCGTCCCTCGGACTTCGTCGTAACCGAGGACGGCATTCCGCAAAAGGTAGCCATTTTCGGTGAAGGCAACGAAGCTACTCGAATCGTGAGCGCCAGTTCGGACGCGGGCAACGCGGGAGAACTGCGCAGCCGTCCGCACAACGGCGCATCGGACTCGTCGGAAACCACGTCGGAGCTGGGGTCCGAACTGGGGTCGATGATGGCGGGCGCCAACGTTTTTATTTTGTTCGATACCAGTAACTACATGTACCGGGGCTTTGTCTTTGCCCAGGATGCGATCGCCGAGTTCGTCCGCTCGCTGGAGGGACCGGACCGGGTGGCGTTTTATTCCTACAGCCGCGACCTATCCCGGGCCACGACCCTCACTCCCGACCGCTCCATGGTCTTGCGCGGAGTGCGCACCACGGTGGCTGGGGACGATGCTGCTCTTTACAATGCGTTGTTGATGACGATCAAAGATGCGGGCCAGAATATGGGCAGAAAAGTCATCGTCGTGTTCTCCAACGGCCCGGACAACGCCAGCATGGTGCCGCCGGAAGACGTGGCCGAGTTGGCGCAATCGAAGGGCATTCCCATTTACATGATCAGTACGCGAGAGGCCAAACTGGAACCCGTCTCCAGCACCGTGTTCAAGCGCATGAGCGCGGCCACGGGGGGCGAGGCGTATTTCGCGAAGACCTGGAGGGAGCAACAGAAAGCCTTCGCCTCGATCCGCAATGACCTGGCTCACCTCTATTCGGTGAGCTACTATCCGCAACCCAATCCGAACCGCGGGTGGCGCACGATTACGGTGAAGCTGGTGGGCGACCGTTTGAGGAAGTGCCGCATCCGGACCCGGAACGGATATCGACCGCAGTCGGGCAGGGTCGCGGTAGGAATGGTTGGACCGCCCGCGGAGTCGCAGCCGACGCCGGAACCGGCTTCCTCGAACTGAGCGAGATCGAGTGGTTTTCGGAGTTGAAACTGCCGAACATTGCTCGGCGGGGCAGCCATGGCCGGCGCATCCACGTTCGTTCTTGCGGAGCGTAGTCCGCCGATCGTCGAGAGCAATTCTTCCTAAGAATCTGAGCCTCATCGAAAAGGTATAGCGCGTAGTCCGGAAAACGCTTACCATCCTCCCTTTGCCGGAGGCTGACTTGATCGGACGCAGAGAGTTTGTCCACAAAAGCGTGCTGGGCGCTGGTTGCCTTCTATTCAGTCGCGCGCCGCTGTTTGCAGGCGCGGATCCCATCGGTTCCGATTCGCGAATCGAGGTGTTGCTATCCGAGCCGCTGGGAACCATCTCCCCCAATATTTACGGCCACTTCGCGGAGAATCTCGGCGGCGTGATCTACGACGGCATCTGGGTAGGTGAGAACTCAAAAGTTCCCAATACAAACGGCATCCGCAAAGAACTGGTCGAGGAGATGCGAAAGATCAAAGCTCCAGTGATTCGCTATCCGGGCGGATGCTTCGCCGACAGCTACAACTGGCGTGATGGTATTGGTCCGGCGGACAAGCGTCCACGGCGAACCAACTTCTGGGCGCAGAAAGAGAGTGCCGCCGGCCCTGCCAACCACAAGTACGATCCGAATCAATTCGGGACCAATGAGTTTGTTCACTTCTGCAAATTGATTGGCAGCCAGCCCTACATCGCGGCCAACGTGCGCAGTCTTACCGCCGAGTCGTTTTATCAATGGGTGGAATACTGCAACTCCCCGGCAGGCAGCACAACTCTGGCGGAGATGCGAGCGGCATCTGGATATGAGGAACCGTTCGGAGTTCGCTTCTGGGGCGTGGGAAACGAATCGTGGGGTTGCGGAGGAAATTTCACGCCGCAGGAATACGCCGTGGAATTTCGCAGGTATGCGGCGTGGGTGCCGAAGTACGGTCAGGAGTTGTCACTCGTCGCATCCGGACCGAGTGATGAAGGCTGGGATTGGACGCGCGGATTTCTCGAAGAAATCGTTCGCAAGGGTCCGGGCCAGTTACGCTCCATTTACGGCCTGGCTCTTCACTACTATGCCTGGAATCTGAGCCGGGGCCGTACCAAAGACTGGAACGAAGGCAAAGGCGATGCGCTCAAGTTTGACACACTGGACTGGTACGAGTTGCTTCGCCAGGGCGATGTGATGGAGTCGTTAATCAACGGGCACTGGCAGGTGATGGGAGAATTCGACCGCGAACACTCCATCAAACTTGTCGTGGACGAGTGGGGGCCCTGGTACCGGCCGGGTAGCGAAGCCACTCCGGGCGACATACTCGAGCAGACGCCCACCCTTCGGGATGCCGTGTTCAGCGGCATGACTCTCGACACTTTCAATCGTCATCCGGAAAAAGTGGCGATGGCTAACTGCGCCCAGCTGATCAACTGCCTGAACAGTTTGTATCTGGCGCACGAAGACAAGTTTTGCGTGACCCCGGTCGGCCATGTGTTTGCGATGTACGCCGCGCACCAGGGCGGGCAAGGGCTGCGCACGATATTCTCCTCGCCCGCGGTCACTTACGAACGCGACGGCAAAGCCGCATCCTTCTGGGGATTGAAAGGTTCCGCGTCGCTTAATGATAAAGACAAGGAGTTGGTGCTGACCGTGGTGAATCCGCATGTGAGTGAAGCGCGCGAGACGGAGATTGGGATTCGAGGGGGAAATTTGAAATCGGGTATGGCAACCACGCTCACTCACTCCGACATCCACGCTCACAATTCCTTCGCCGAACGTGATGTCGTCAGTCCGAAGACCAGCGCGTTGAATTTCAAGGGGGGAGTTCTCGCCTACAATTTCCCGCCAGCGTCGGTAACTAAACTGGTTTTGACGGTAGGGTAAGAACTGGGTGCTGGGTGCCCCATTTCTCGCGCCTTTTGCGAGAAGTGGGGGCATCGTTGGTGATCAAAGCCGCTGCCGCTTGGCTTCGATATTCGCCCCTGCCGAAAGTAGACTTGTAGACTCGCGCAAAACCAGGCTCGTCTTCAGCAGATACTCTGTCCCGTTGGGCGCCGGGGTTTCCCGCTCAACTTCGGCGAGCAGCGCGTTGAACGCCAGTCGTGCCAGCTCGGATTGTGACATCTGTACCGTAGTAAGAGGAGGCAACACGAACTGAGCCAACCGGATGTCATCGAAGCCCACGACCGAGAGATCGCGAGGAACAGAGAGACCCGCGTCGTGACCCTCCCGCATGACGCCGATGGCAGTCATATCATTCGAACACAGGACTGCCGTAGCGCGGACAGGGAGGGCGAGCAATTGCCTGAAGGCCGCCATGCCGCCTTCCATAGTATGGTCGCCTTCCACGATCAGGTCCGGGTTCGATTCCAGGCCGATCTCCTGCATCGAGCGCAGGAATGCCTGCTGGCGGGCCACCGCCGACTTCAAGCGCAGGGGCCCGGTGATGAAGGCGATTTTTTCATGGCGCAGTGCCGCCAGATGCTGCACCGCCTGACGGATTCCGTGGAGATAGTCAATGCGAATATTGCTGACCAGGGGGCGGGCTGGACCGACGTCCACGAAGACCAGCGGGACCTTCCTTAACTTCAAATCCTCCAGCAGCAGTTCTTCCATGCCGAAGGTCATGATGGCGACGCCTTCGACCCGGCGCTCGATCATGCGCCGAACCGAGCTTTCCATGCGTTTGGGATCGTTTCCGGTGGAGGTCAGCAGAATCTCATAGTGGTGCTGGACCGCGATGGTTTCAAAGACTTGCATGATTTCCGGAAAGAAGGGGTTGGTCATTTCGGAGACGATGAGGCCAAAAATCCGGCTGCGCCCGGAAACCAGGGCCCGCGCCTGCGTATTCGGATAGTAGCCGAGCTCCTCGATGACGCTCCAAACCCGCTTGGCCAACTGAGCGTTGACGGTCGGAATCCGGTTGATGGTACGGGACACGGTGGCGGTTGACACCTTGGCCCGTCTTGCGATCTCCCTTATGTCCATACCTGCTATATCACTGGATGAGACGAAGCGGATTTTAGCATGGCAAACGTTATCTCGGGACGCCCGCAGAAAGGAGGCTCGACGGGGCTTTTCGGCTCCGCGGGGGAATCGAAAAAAGTGATATCGTGTGTGCGGTTCGGAGATTGCCCGCTCGGTGCCAGGCAAGCCATTTCAATCTTGCAGTGGACCGGTAAGTGGCGGGGCGCAACCCCGGGAAGGCAAAGCGAGAAAACGATTACTTAGAGTCCTGGGGGCTTCGTCGCTCCTCCTGCGTTGACGTTAACGGGAAGGGATTTACGAGGGATATAAAAATCCCTGATTGACAAACCGTATCGCGTGCTCTACCTTCTCTTGTTTGTCTTGGTAAACGATTGCTGCACTAAGATAGGTCGGCTCCTGCTGCACTAAGATAGGTCGGCTCCCGGGAACAACCTGATATGCTTTTGCCGCAGTTAAGGGAACAGGTGCTGGAAGCGAACCTGGAACTGGTACGAAGGGGACTCGTGCTTTACACCTTCGGCAATGCCAGCGGCATCTTCCGCGACCAGAATCTGGTTGTCATCAAGCCCAGCGGAGTTCCGTACGAGCAGATGAAACCGGAGCATCTGGTGGTCACTGATCTCGAAGGGAAGATCGTTGAAGGCAATTTGAGACCGTCTTCCGACTTGCCTACTCATCTTGTTCTCTATCAGGCTTTTCCGGGAATCGGCGGGGTCGCGCACACCCATTCCGAGTATGCTACCTCGTGGGCCCAGGCCCGCCGGGCGATTCCATGTTTCGGCACCACTCATGCCGACTACTTTCATGGCCCGGTCCCGGTGACCGCGGTCATGAAGGACAGCGAGATCGTCTCCGAATACGAGAAAAACACCGGACATGCCATCGTCCGGGCCTTTGAGAAAGTGGACTCTGCTGCGGTACCGGCAGTTCTGGTGGCCAATCACGGTCCCTTCACCTGGGGCCCTGATCCGGCCGCGGCCGCACACAACGCGGTGATTCTGGAGGCAGTGGCGCGGATGGCGTTTTTCACCACTAACATCAATGCGGAATCGGAACCGGTTGGCAGAGGGCTGCACGACAAGCATTACCTGAGAAAGCACGGATCGAAGGCATATTACGGGCAGGCAAAGGAAAAAAAATGATGCCAGTGATAGCGATGTTTGCGGAAACGCGGCTCGTGCATCTGTCCTCTGTGGATGTAGTGATCATCGCTTTCTATTTCGCCCTGGTTCTCGCCATCGGATTTTATCTGCGCGGGCGGGCGAATACCGGCGAAGACTTTTTCATGGCGGGGCGCGAGATGACCGCCTGGGTGGCCGGCCTCAGCTTTCTCTCCGCGAATCTGGGCGCGCTCGAACTGATGGGCTGGGCAGGATCGGCATATCAATACGGCATTCTGGCGACGCACTGGTACTGGATCGGCGCCATTCCGGCGATGCTGTTCCTGGCGCTGGTGATGATGCCCTTCTACTACATTTCCAAGACCCATTCCGTCCCGGGATATCTGAAGCTGCGTTTCGGTGAACCCAGCCGGGCATTGTCGGCGGTTTCGTTTGCATTCATGACCGTGCTCATGAGCGGCGTCAACATGTTTGCCATGGCCAAGGTCATGCAAATCGTGCTGGGATGGGACATCAATTTCAGTATCTGGGTGTCGTCTCTGACGGTTGCTATTTATGTGACGCTGGGCGGGCTGCGCTCCGCGATCTTCAATGAAGTGCTGCAGTTCTTTCTCATCTGGGCGGGCGCCCTGCTGATTCCGATCCTCGGGTTGTACGAAGCCGGCGGGTGGGGCCACCTCAAGGTGCAAATCGCACAGAGAGCGTCGGAACAGTATGTGCATCTCTGGTCGGGCCTGGGCTCATTCACCAGTAATCCTATGGGAATCCATTGGACCGGCATCGTGTTTGGCCTGGGCTCGGTGATTTCGATGGGCTACTGGACCACAGACTTCCTGGTAGTGCAGCGCATTCTGGCTGCGAAAGATATTCGCAGCGCGGAAATGGCGCCCATTATCGGAGCCGGTTTCAAGATGCTGGTTCCGATCATCGTGATCCTGCCCGGATTGATCGGCTTGGCCGTGCTGCCGGTGAAGCTGGTTCCGGAGTCGGTGGCTGCGGTCACCGGCGGCCATAGCTACAACGACGTTCTCCCACTCATGCTGGCGCGCTATTGCGGCCCCGGCTTACTCGGCTTGGGAATCACGGCGCTGATTGCAGGCTTCATGTCCGGCATGGCCGGAAACGTGAGCGCATTCACCACCGTCTGGACCTATGACATCTACCGGCCGCTGATCAACAGCAATGGCACCGACCATCACTACGTAAACATGGGACGGTGGACCACGGTGATCGGGGTGCTGATCAGTGTGGGCACGGCGTACCTGGTAATGCAGTTCGCCAGCATCATGGACTACGTGCAGGCATTGTTCAGCTTCTTTATCGCTCCCTTGTTTGGCACCGTCATACTTGGGATGCTCTGGAAGCGGGCGACCGGTCCGGGCGGCTTTTGGGGACTTCTCTGTGGAACACTTTCTTCCATCGGCATGTGGGCGTGGGTCAAAGTTGACCCCACCGCGCTGCGTTATGTGGCGCTCTCACCCCACGCCAAAGCTCTGGCCCAGGATATGTATCAGGCGCTGTGGTCGTTTCTCGTCTGCGTGGCCGTGACCGTGACGGTAAGTCTGGCCACGAAACCTGTGCCTCATAGCGAATTAGCTGGCCTGGTGTACGGGGAAACGAACATTCCCTCGATTGGCGACGTACCTCTTTATCAGAGGCCCCTTTTCTGGGCGGGCATAGTGGTCGTGGTGTTCTTCGTACTGAACATTATTTTTTGGTAGGGCCGGAAAGGTTCTGAGTAGCGCCGCCGTCCCGGCGGCTGTGCGGTGGGCATCTTGCCCACCGCGGCGAGGGCGAGACGCCCTCGGGACAGCCGGCAAGATGCCGGCGCTACAAAGCGCTGTGGGTATTCGAATCAACGATCGAGTTTGACGCAACGAGGTGCACAGCATGATTTCCATCTGGTTCTTCATTGGCGTCTCGCTGGCCGTGAACGGCGCGTTGATCACGGCTGCGGGAATTTATCAGGTCATCAATCCTCCGGCGAATCCGGGCGTGGTTTTGTTCAATTTGCACGCCAATGTGTGGTGGGGAGCTGTGCTTCTGATCATCGGATTGGTCTATTGCATCAAGTTTTCCCCCAGGCGGCAGGCCTAAGGTGAAAGGTTTCATAAGGGCTACAGTATGACGATGAAGAAAATGACGATGGGCTTGATCGTGGGCAACCGGGGTTTTTTCCCCGATCACCTGGCCAAGAGCGGCCGCGAGGAAATGTTGCGGGTATTGACCACTGCCGGAATGGATGTGGTGGCGCTGACTCCGGAAGAGAGCAAGTACGGGGCGGTGGAGACGCGGGAAGAGTCCCGGCGCTGCGCCGATCTCTTCAAACGCAATCGCGATCGCATCGACGGCGTGATCGTGACCCTCCCCAACTTTGGCGAAGAGCGCGCCATCGCCGACGCCTTGCGGCTGGCGGATTTGCACGTTCCGGTGCTGATCCAGGCCACGCCGGACGACCCCAAGAAGATGACGATTGCCTTCCGCCGCGACAGTTTCTGCGGCAAAATGTCGGCCTGCAACAATTTGAGGCAGTACGGCATTCCGTATTCGATCACGACGCTACACACAGAGAGCCCGGACTCCCCCGAGTTCGCCCAGGACTTGCAGTGGTTCGCAGGCGTCTGCCGCGTCGTCGACGGCTTTCGCAACCTGCGCGTGGGAGCGATTGGCGCGCGGCCAACCGCTTTCAACACCGTTCGCTACAGCGAGAAGATTCTCGAGTCGCAGGGCATCTCGATCGAGACGCTTGACCTGTCTGAAGTGTTGGGCCGCATCGAGCGCATGAAGGACAATGACGACAGCGCCCGGGCCAAGCTGGCCTCAATCAAGAAATACGTGGATTCGAGCAGCGTGCCCGAGGCGGCGCTGATGAAGATGGCCAAGCTCGGCGCGGTGGTCGACCACTGGATGGCATCGACGGAAGTCGCCATCAGTGCGGTGCAGTGCTGGACTTCCATCGAGGAGAATCTCGGTGTGGTGCCCTGCACGGTCATGAGCATGATGAGCGATGGCCTGCTTTCGAGCGCCTGCGAAGTGGACATTTGCGGCGTGCTCGGCATGCATGCGCTGCGTTTGGCATCTGAGACCCCTTCGGCGCTGCTCGACTGGAACAATAACTACGGTTCCGATCCCAACAAAGCAGTCTGCTTCCACTGCTCCAACCTGCCCAAGCATTTCTTCCGCTCGGTGAAGATGGATTTTCAGGAAATCATCGCCGGCACTGTGGGCAAGGAGAATACTTTCGGCACCTGCGTGGGACTGATCAAGCCGGAAAGGATGAGCTTTGCCCGTTTCTCCACCGACGATACGGCAGGCAAGATGCGCGGCTACGTGGGCGAAGGAAGATTCACCGACGATCCGCTCAATACTTTCGGCGGCGCGGGCGTGGTCGAAATTCCTGAGATGCAGAAACTCCTGCACTACATCTGCGAGAACGGCTTCGAGCACCACGTGGCCGCCAACCTGTCCAGCGTGGCGCCCGCTGTTTATGAAGCAACCACCCGCTACATGGGCTGGGACATGTATCGTCACCCCGACAATAGCAAGGCCTGCTGATGGCAATCGTAGCTGGAGTCGACTTCGGTACCCTGAGCGTACGCGTGTCCATTGTGGATAGCGAGCGCGGGTTGCTTGATTCGGCCGTCGCCGAATATCCCCTGCACCGCAAACGCGAAGACCCCGAATACGCCACCCAATCACACGATGACCACATGCGCGCACTGGCTGCCGCTACACGCGAGGCGGTGAAGAAGGCCGGGATCTCCGGCAGCCAGGTCGAAGCGATTGCCCTCGATACAACGGGCTCTTCTGTCATTCCAGTCGGCAAGGATCTGCAGCCCCTCGGCGAATATTATTTGTGGTGCGATCATCGCGCCAAAGGTGAGGCTGCTGAAATCACGGCAGCAGCTCATCGCGAGGGGCTGGAAGCGATCAACTGGTGTGGCGGTGTGTATTCATCAGAGTGGGGATTCTCCAAACTCCTGCACTGGCTTCGCCATAACCCATCGAAACGTCCGGAATTTGTCTCCGCCTTCGAACACTGCGACATGGTGGCAGCGACTCTGTGCGGAATCACCGATCCCAAAAAAGTAAAACGCAGCGTGTGCGCGATGGGCCACAAATGGCTCTGGAACCGGGCCCTTGGAGGCCTGCCGCCGGAAGAATTCCTGGTCAAAGTCGATCCGCTGCTGGCGGGTGTGCGCGAAAAGCTGGATGGCGTATACGCGGCCTCCGACCAGATCGCGGGGACACTTTCAAAGTATTGGGCTGAACAACTCGGTCTAAAGCCGGGCATTCCGATCCCGGTAGGAGCGTTCGACGCGCACTGGGACGCGATCGGAGCCGGCTGCGGCACCGATGACATGGTGAATGTGGTTGGAACCTCCACCTGCATCATTGGGATCACGCCGTCCGTGAATCTTGTGCCCGGCGTGTGCGGGGTAGTGCAGGGAAGCGTTCACCCGCTCCGCACCGGCATTGAAGCGGGACTCTCGGCGGTTGGAGACATCTTCAATGCGATCGCGACCCGCGCCGGCACCGACGTCAAGAGCTTGAGCCAGGGCCTGGAAGACTATCGAGCCGGGCAAACCGGGCTGCTGCGCATGACCTGGGACAACGGCGACCGCACGGTGCTGGTCAACCCGAATCTGCGCGGCATCACGCTAGGCTGGAATCTGCAGAGTACAGCTCAAGACGAGCTGTTTGCGGCTATCGAGGGCACCGCGTTCCATACCCGCGTGATTCTGGACCGCATGGCCGGACACGGCGTGCACATCAAGCGCGTGATTAATGCGGGGGGGATTCCGCAGAAAAATGATGTACTGAACCGCGTCTACGCCAATGTGCTGGGACGTCCGGTGCTGGTGCCCAGCAAAAGCGTTACCAGCCTGGGTTCCGCAATTTTTGCGTTTCTCGCCGCCGGAACGTTCAAGACCATTGAGGAAGCGCAGGCAAAGGTTTGCCCGCCGAACCGCGTCTTTGATCCTGACCGGGCAGAACAGACTGTCTACGAACAGATTTATCCGCTTTACAGCCAGCTTTATTTCGGGTTCGGCGACCCGCAGAAGGGTCTTGGCGAAGTGCTGCCGACCCTGATTCGCGTAGCTGAGTCGGTCCACAAAGGATCGCCAGTGGCGGCGAGCTGAGTTGTAATGTGGGCGTCTTCGCGGTTGTGACGCGGCCGTCCTGCCAGCAACGCAGGACGCGCGCGGGAAGGGCACGACTCTAGTCGTGCGGCCCAAATCCACGCAGGGAAGGGCACGACTTTAGTCGTGCCGCACCGGAGCGGCGAGGCGTGGCTTCAGCCACTGAGGTTCGCTTTTCCGCAACGAGGCGATAGTGTTGCGCGCACAGCCAACCCCAGGCGCTAAAGCGCGACACAGTCCGAGCGGTTTGGCGGCACGACCGAGGTCGTGCCCTTCCCGCAACAACCATCTCCCCCGATTTGCTCCCAGCGAGCCTTGTGCGTAATCTGTGAAGCCGTGCTTTCAATTGCCCTTCAGATGACCAACGTTTGACCGTCAAGATCCAATCCGACAATCTGCGCGTGGTGCTGGTTGGCGCCCGCAATCCACTTAATATTGGCGCGGCCGCTCGCGCCATGAGCAACTTTGGATTTCTTCGCCTGGGCGTGGTGAATCCCTATCAGGTGGCGTTTCGCAAGGCAAAATCCGCGGTCGGGGCCGCCACGCTGCTGGAGGACGCGATTGAGTACGAGAGTGTGGCTGACGCGGTGGCCGATTGTACGCTGGTGGTGGGGACGACGGCGGTACGTCACCGGGAGCTACAGCATCCGCTCCGGCGCCTGGAATATGGTGCGCGCCTGATCCGCAAGCGCATGCAATCCAGCCGCGTGGCCTTGCTGTTCGGTTCGGAAAAGTATGGGCTCTCGAGACGGGACATGAGCCACTGCCACTGGCTGATGCGTATCCCCACCCGGGATGAGCACATCTCCATGAACCTGGGTCAGGCGGTGGCGGTTTGTCTGTACGAACTGGTTCGCGATGACCGGGTAGCCGGAGTGTCCGAGAAACAGCTACTGGCGCCCTCGGTGGAGGTCGAGCGCATGACCGCGATCCTGCTGGATATTCTCAGCACCAGCACCCACATGAGCCCGGACCGGGCGCCGGCTACCGAGGAGCGGGTGCGCCGCATGATGCGTCGCCTCAAGGTATCAGCTCGCGATGCGGAGGCATGGCTCGGCATCCTGCGCCAGATTCTTTGGGAGATTCGTTTTGGAAAACGGCCAGCCGGGTAATTGTCCCATCGGGCTCTTCCCGATTGCGAAATCATTTACACTGAATGAAATGACTGATCGCATTGTGTGCTCGTGCGTGACCTGCCCGAAATGCGGTACTTGGGTGGTCGTCGAACGGGAAATAACGCGGGGAGCAAATCGAGAAAAGGTCAGCGCCAGCTGCCCGGCGCCCGAGTGCGGCAAGCAATTCGAATTTGCCGCCGGCGAAACCAAGGTTTTCGAGTTGCCGATGAGTCTTTTTGAGCGCCGGCATTTCTACCGTTCGGAATTGACGTGATCGCGGGCCTGCAGGCCTGAACGGCATTCCGTGGCGCTCAAAGCGATCCCTTAAGACGATCCAAAGAGGCTGTACAGCAAAATCACCAGCACCATCAGCGCGAAGCCCACATACATGCGGTCGCGTTCTGCGGCGAATCCGATGATGGAAAGGGCAACACGGGCGACCGGGGTCGCGATCAGCACGAGCAGCCCCAGTTGAATGATGCCTCTGCCCTGGAAAGCAAATGCTTCCCGCAAGACTCCGGGGATGGTGCGAAGGTCGGTCGGTTCGCCATGAAAGACTCGATAGTCGGCGGGCTGCGTTCCATGTCTAGCCAGGTAAACGACCGCCCCGATGAAGACGATCAGTGCGGACAGAAGCACGCCGGTGCGCAAAAGGTTGCCGATGAGGTCTTCGACCTTGCGATCAGTCCAGAGCGGCAGGGCAATTACTTTCATGTTTTCTTCTTCGTATCTTGTTCTTCGAATCTTTTATATTTTGCCCGCCGCGCCGTTGTAGATCATCTGTGCTCCCAGCAATAAAATGACAATGCTGAATACCAGGCGCAGCCATTTGGTTTCGGCCTGGACCAGAATTCGCGTTCCCACCAGCGAGCCCGCGAGAACGCCTAACATCACCGGCATGGAGAGCCCGGGGTCTATATATCCGCGGCTGAGATAGATCCCGGCGCTGGCCGCGGCGGTGACTCCGATCATGAAATTGCTGGTCGTGGTGGAAACTTTGAAGGGAATTCTCATGGCCTGGTCCATGGCCAGAACTTTTACCGCGCCCGAACCGATGCCGAGGAGCCCGGAAAGCGCGCCCGCTCCGAACATGAGGCCAAAGCCTGCCGGAACGCGGCGAACGAAGTAGTGGCGAATGCCTTCTGGAGTGGGGAAGCTTCCATTCAGGCGCAGTCGTGTTGCCAGCGGGTCGGGTATCTCATCGCTTTTCGATCTGACTCGGGTTCGTGCCGACAGGTAGGCGGAGTACAGGAGCACCGCGCCAAGTATGATGGCAATGGACCCGGTCGAAACCCTGGCGGCCAGGAACGCTCCGAATAGCGCACCGAGTGTGGTGGCGATTTCCAGGAACATTCCGATCCGGATATTTGAAAGCCCCTCTTTCACGTAAGCCGCGGCCGCCCCCGAAGAAGTGGCAATCACCGAAACCAGTGAGGCACCAACCGCATAGCGGATGTCAACTTTGAAAAACAGAGTGAGCAGGGGAACCAGCACAACTCCGCCGCCCAGTCCGGTCAGCGAACCCAGGAGACCGGCGACCGCCGATCCAATCCAGACCAGGAAAGTGAACTCCCAAACCGTCATCGATCCTCTTTCCCCTTTTAGAAACAGTCTTCAGTGTGCCACAGGAACGGCGCTCGCCCACAAAATGGAACGCGGCTGGAACCCATCTCCCAAACGCCGCACCGGACTGTATCCCCAGTGCGCAGTGTTATTCTGGCTGGTCAAAATTAGCTGGGATGCTGACAAACGTGACGGCGTGCCTTCCGGATCAGCACTTTTGTGGCGACAATATTTCAGGGGGACTCAATGCTAAGGAAGTCTTGGTTGCTGGTATTAATAGCGGGCTTTATGGTTGCGGCTTTCGGACAGCAGGAAAATCAGTCGTCGTTCGATGGAAAAACCTGGTGGGAGCATGTCAAGGTGCTCGCGGCCGATAACATGCAAGGACGCGACACCGGGAGCCCGGGACTGAAAAAAGCAGAAGCCTACGCCGTCAGGCAACTGAAGAGCGCGGGCCTCCAGCCGGCGGGAGTGAAAGGTTTTTACCAGCCAGTGAAGTTTATATCGCGGCAACTGGTGGAGTCGGAGTCCAGCGCCGCCCTGGTGCGCGAGGGCAAAGCCGAGCCCCTGACGCTGGGTGAAGATGCTTACTTCAGCACGCGCGTGGATCTGGCCCCCGCAGTGGACGCTCCGCTGGTGTTTGTCGGATACGGTCTGAGCATTCCGGAAAGTAACTTCGACGATCTGGCCGGGCTCGATCTCAAGGGCAAGGTCGTGGTCCTGATCAGCGGCGCTCCTGAGCAGATCAGCTCGGCACTGGCTGCGCATCACCAAACCGCGGCAGAACGCTGGAAGGGCCTCCGTGAGGCGGGCGCCGTCGGAATCATCGCCATCCCGAACCCGGAGTCGATGGAGGCGCCGTGGGCCAGGAGCGCATTGAATCGTCTGCATCCCAACATGGGCTTGGCGGGCGCGGAATTCAACGAAACCGAAGGAGAGAAACTGGCGCTCTATTTCAATCCCGCGCACGCCGATAAGTTATTTGAGGGCTCGGGCCATACTTTCGCGGAGCTTGCGGAGCTGGCGAAAGATCGCAAGCCATTGCCGCATTTTCCGCTGACGGCGTCGATCCGGGCTAAAGCGAAGGTGAGAAAGAAGGCGGTCGAGTCGGCGAACATTGTGGCCAAGCTGCCGGGAAACGATCCGCAGTTGGATAGCGAGTACGTAGTGTTATCGGCACACATCGATCACGTGGGGATCGGCGAACCAGTGAACGGTGACCGCATTTATAACGGCGCCATGGACAACGCCTCCGGAACCGCCGTGCTGCTCGATGTTGCGGCCTTCCTGAAAAAGCATCCCGAGAATCTGAAACGTTCCCTTCTATTTGTGTTCGTCACTGGAGAGGAGAAAGGCCTGCTGGGATCGAAATATTTTGCGGCTCATCCCACGGTAGACCCGAAGTCCATGGTGGCGGACATCAACATCGACATGTTCCTGCCCCTTGTGCCGCTGAAAATGCTGACGGTACTTGGATTAGCGGAATCGGATCTCGGCGACCTGGCGCGGGAGGTGGCGGAGTCGAATGGCGTCTCGGTCCAGCCCGATCCGGAACCGTTGCGAAATGTCTTTGTGCGCAGCGATCAGTACAGTTTTATTCGTGCCGGCGTTCCCGCGCTGGCGATGGACATCGCCCCAACCACGCCGGAGCAGAAGCAGATGTATCGGGATTGGCGCGCCCATCGCTATCACGCTCCTTCAGACGATCTCGATCAACCGGTCGACCTGGCGGCGGCAGGGAAGTACGAGGACATCATCCGGCAGTTGATGGTAAGAGTGGCCAACAATCCGCAGCGGCCGCAATGGAAGCCGGAGAGTTTCTTCCGGAGGTTTGCGGTGGCGGGGAAGAACTAAGTCTGTTCTACGGCGCCAAAGAGACCGTAATGATTTCGGGGAAGGGCACGGCTTCAGCCGTGCCACCAGGAGACCGGATATCGAGGCTTGGGAAGGACCGGGAAGGGCACGACTTCAGTCGTGCCACCGGAGACCGGATACTGGCGGCTTCAGCCGCGGAGGTACGCTTTTCGGGTCTCGTAAAAAGCGCGGCTTGGGAAGAAACGGTGCTTTGGAAAACAGCCCGCAGCGGCTAAAGCCGGATACGCTCGAAGTGACTTTGCGGCACGACTGAAGTCGTGCCCTCCCCGAGCCTTTCGGAGCGAAAGTTGTTTCGCAAGAAGTCGTGCCCTTCCCGAGCCTTTCGGAGCGAAGGTTGTTTCGCAAGAAGTCGTGCCCTTCCCGAGCCTTTCGGAGCGAAAGTTGTTTCGCAAGAAGTCGTGCCCTCCCCGAGCCTTTCGGAGCGAAAGTTGTTTCCCGTGAAGTCGTGCCCTTCCCAACTCCCTTCCTCAAGCTTCCGGCGCGATAGTCTCTCGCGAGATGTGAAGCGTGTTCCTTTCCGGTCTAGAGACAGTTATTTCCGACCGGAATTCGCTGGCAAGTGCTCGTGCACCAGCGCCAGCAGATCATCACGCATGAGCGGCCCGCAGGCCAGAAGACCGGAAAGCAGCGGCGACTTGTTATTGCATCGCAGGGGAGAATTCTGTAGTGTGCTGACGAATCCGCCTGCGCTGGCGACCAGTGCCGCGCCCGCGGCAACGTCCCATTCATGTTTGGGAGTGAGAGTGAAGGTAGCGTCCGCCCGTCCGGCCGATACCAGCGCCAGCTTGTAGGCCACAGAACCCATCTCGCGGATGTTGAGGCCGGTTTTCTGAAATCGCTTCCACTCTCCGCGCCTGGTCTCGCTCCTGCTGGCCAGGACGAGAGCGCCCTGCAGACTGGTGCGCCGGCTGATATGAGCCGGTTTTCCGTTGTAGGTTACGCCCGAGCCGAGGGCGCCGAGAAAAATTTCGTTGGTGGCGGGATTACAAATTCCTCCTGCCACGGGGATCCCATCTTCCACCAGGGCGACGGAAACGCAGAACTCGGGGATGCCGGCCACAAACTCGCGTGTGCCGTCGAGCGGATCTACGATCCAGACACGCTTCTTCGCGAGACGCGAAAAGTCATCGACACTTTCCTCGGAAAGCCAGCCTTCGCCTGCACGCAACAATTCTTTGCGAAGAACCGCGTCAACCGCCTTGTCAGCTTCGGTGACGGGGTCATGGCCCGCTTTGTATTCAGCCTCGATCGCTCCCAAAGTGAAGTGAGTGAAGACCTCGCGGGCAGCCTCCAGGGCGGAGTGTATTCGCTCCAAGGTCGCGGCGTGATGGGGATTACTCATGGGCGAAAGTTTTTCTTTGCGTTCTTAGCGTCCTTTGCGGTCAAAAAGCCTGCACCGCAAAGGTCGCAAAGAAAACCCTCCGGAGCTTATGCCGTCTCTCCGTTTACACCCACGAAGCCTTCTCGTTCGAGATGCAGGATGATTTCCTGGGCGGCTTCCTCGGGGGTCAAGTCAGCGGTATTGATGACCACCTCTGCGTCCGCCGGCTCTTCGTAGGGATCGGAAATTCCGGTGAACTCCTTCAGTATTCCCGCTCGGGCCTTGGCGTATAGACCCTTACGATCGCGCTGCTCGCAGACCTCGACCGAAGTCGATACGTGCACCAGGATGAAACCGCCCACCGGTTCGATCAACCCGCGCACGTGTTTGCGGGTGGCGTCGTAGGGGGCGATAGGGGCGCAAATTGCAATGCCGCCATTCTTGGTGATTTCCGAAGCTACGTAACCGATGCGGCGAATGTTGATGTCGCGATGCTCCTTGGAGAACCCGAGTTCAGAGGAGAGATGTTTTCGTACCAGGTCACCGTCCAGCAGCGTAACCGGGCGTCCCCCGGTCTCCAGAAACTTGGTCAACAGGACATTGGCGATGGTGGATTTGCCCGAACCGGAGAGTCCGGTAAAGAAAATCGTCACGCCTTGCTTGTGGCGTGGCGGATAGCTGCGCCGCAGCTCGTGCACCACCTCGGGATAGGTGAACCACGGCGGAATGTCACGGCCTTCATTCAGGCGCTGGCGCAACTCGGTGCCCGAAATGTTCAGCACCCGAGCGCCCTTGGGAACTTCATCGTCGGGGAAATATTTGTCTTCGTCTTCCAGGTAAACCATCATGTTGAACGGCACCATGGTGACGCCGATGTCGGCTTGATGCTTCTTGAAAACTTCCTGGGCCTCGTAGGGCCCGTAGAAAGGTTTTCCGTCAGTGTCGTTGCCAGGGCCGGCGTGATCTCGGCCTACGATGAAGTGCGTGCAGCCGTGATTCTTGCGGATTAGCGCGTGCAAGATGGCCTCGCGTGGGCCTCCCATGCGCATCGCTAGCGGCAACAGGGAAAGTTTCACCGTGCCCGACGGGTACTTGGAAGTCAGCAACTGGTAGCAGCGCACGCGAGTGAAATAGTCCACATCGCCCGGTTTCGTCATTCCTACAACTGGGTGGATCAAAAGGTTGGCCTCGACCTGCTTGGCGGCGCGGAACGTGAGTTCCTGATGGGCGCGGTGCATGGGATTGCGGGTCTGGAAAGCAACAATCCGGCGCCAGCCGAGACGCGCAAACTCGGCGCGCAGTTCGGCTGGAGTGAGGCGCAGGGCTCGGAAGTCATAATGCGACGGCAGCTGCGTGCCCTCGATGCGGCCCCCGACATACCACGGGTTGGCCTTGTTCATTGCATAGTCCGCGCCGGGATGAGCTTTGCTTATGCTGTTAAATACGGCCTGGGCTTCAGCTTTGCGGTCGGGCTTCCAGACCTCCTCGACGTGCAGCACGCCCAGCATGACGCCTTCGGGATCGCGCAAGGCGATTTTGCTGCTGCCTGGTTTGAGGGTCTTGGCGAAGTCTTCAGTGACGTCCAGGGTCACGGGTATGGGCCATATAAGTCCGCTGCTCAGCCGCATGTCATGACAGACGCCTTCGTAGTCTGCGCGGGTCATGAATCCAGGCAGCGGAGAGAAGCCGCCGCTCAACAGCAACTCAAGATCGCAAAGCTGGCGCGCGGTGAGGTCCCATGAGGGCCACTCGCGCGAATGCCCTTTCAGTTCATTGACGGCTTCCGGTTGTGCGATCAGGTCGACAAGTTTTCCACCGTGCGGCGGGATCAGGTGACTGCTTGAAATGGTCAAGCCCTTGGGCCTCCTGGAATTTTTGAGAGTCTCGTGTCAGTTAAGCGTGCGGCGTTCGGGCAGGCACAACAATCCTGCCATACTTGATGTGGGTGGCCTGCTTCGGTTGCACTATTTCTTAGGATCAGTCGTCAGCGATCAGCTTACAATCGATGGGATCGGCGAGCTGGGCTTGAATTTCGGACTGCAGCACTCAAACCTGGAAAAGCAAAGTTAGCTATCGATAATTGCCGATGTGACCCTGGGTTAACGGCCATGTTATCAGGGAAAAGATGTAATTAGTTCCAATATGCACCGTAAAGTGAGGAAAAATTTCTCGTACCCAGTCGCGCTTGTCTTGTAGATAAAGCACTTAGCATCGTCCTGCCAATTTGACCACCATGCCGAAAGGTCGGCAGTGTCGGCAATTATCATCGCAAATTGGGGTCTTCAGGTGGGTGAACCGTACCCTCACCTCAAGGAGATCAATTCGCCTTTGTAAAGGGATCCACGTTACCCTCAGCCAGCGCCACAAGATTAACTTCCAATGATGGTTGTATATAGCAGAAAATAAATTACTTATAAGATCTTAATCTTTACAGTTTCCGAACTTGACAGGGTCATTTTGGGGGGGCATTGAAATTCTTTATTTTCCACCGAAACTGGATATCCACGGGTAACTTGGCAGTGTGCATGCTATGAATTTTGGGAGAAACCTGATGATTTGAAGTAGGACGTGCTTGGGGCGCTCTGGCACCACCGGGCACGACATACTTTTTTTTTCATTTCTGTTCGAACAATCGCCCGACCCGGGCCTGAATCAACGAACCAGGGGGAAGTTGTAATGAAGGAGAGCACTATTCGGCTGGGCCCGCGCGAGCAGCAGATTGCGGAGCTGCTGCTTCAGGGTTGCGACAATTCGGAGATTGCGCGGCAGCTCAAGATGGCCAGGCGCACAGTAAAGGCGCACTTTAATCGTCTTTTCTTACGGTTTGCAATTACAGGCGGTATCAAGCGAGTCAAACTCGCGACCATTCTTTATCGGAGGCAATTATGTTCGGAGAACAACGTTACGGAAATCGCGTACCCAGCGAGCGCGAACAGCAAGTCATCGAGCTTGTCGCCCAAGGGCTTAAAAACCGCGAAGTCGCGGACGCCATCGGAACGACAGAACACGTCGTCAAAAACTACCTGCGAATCATCTATGACAAGCTCGGGCTCTGGAACCGTGTCGAACTTGCCCTCTGGTACGAAGCTCGCAGACAGCAGATCCCGGCGCACGCCTGAGGTTCTGGAAAGTTGGGAGCAGAGCATTCTGAATCTTGACCAGCCAGGGACTCGCCGCAAACAACCTTCCCCAGCGATAAACTGATTTCCCGGTCACAGAAACTACCGGTCACGCAAACGAGAAGCCCCCCGCACTGCGGGGGTCTTTTTAGTTTCTAAAGCAAATATCTACTGACAGCCGTGGGTTGCGAGCTGGCGCAGATGTTCCGCCGCCAGGGCCGACCCCCGTTTGGCTGCGGCCAGCAGCAGGAGCCTGGCCTGATCGCAGCTTCTGGGAACTCCGTCGCCGCGAGCATACAGGTCGGACAACAAAACGGCGGCCGTGGTGTTCTGCCTTCGCACCGCCTTCCAAAGCAGCGTCGCGGCTTCGGACGAATCCCGAACGCCCATGCTTCCACCCAGATAGCGCTGGGCCAGCCGCAAATCGACGGCGCCGCCTTCTCCCTCGTCAACGGCTCGATGCGGGGGCACAGCAGCGAGCAATGGGGACCTCTGGACAGCGGGCTGAAGCCCTGCAGGCATTGCCCCGCGGTCGTCCCCTGTCCGGGCCGCAAGAGCGTTCTGCGTCTCGGATGTTTTGGGATTGGTGATTGCAGTAGAACTCGGCGAAATGGTTTCGGCGGTATGCTGGGGTTCGGATTGCGCTTCGATGGGCGCCGAGGGGGCGCTTGTATGCGGAGTGCCGGTTGTCGCTGGCACTCCCAGCTTTGCCTGAAATCTTGGAGGAAACCCTGGAGCCCATTGCAAGTACGCAAAACCAGCCAGTGCAATCGCGAGCGCTCCCACCAGATATAGCCAGCCCCTCTGTTTCGGAGCCTCGGAAACCTCCAGGCTGCCGAACGCGCGGTCACGCAGCCATTGCACACTGGTCTCAGACTGTGCCGTCGCTGGTCCGGGGCTTTCACTGGAGCCAGATGTCACCGGATGGAGCGCTTCGCCACAACGGCCGCAAAACTTGTGGCCGGCCGAGTTCTTGCATTGGCAAGCGGAGCAAACCACTTCCCGGGTTTCAGCGGAGCTGTTCCCGGCAACTTCCCGTTTGATCTCTTCGAGGAGCTTGTTTACCGCCTCTTCGCGTTTTCCCGGCGGACTGCTGAAGTACACCTGGGCCCAGCGCACAAGATTCCGCTCGAGAACCGGGTTGGTCAGTGGGTTCAACTCCGACTGAAGCGGTGCATCTGGTGTCTTGTCCCAGAGATCGGGCACGTCGATCCTCCACCAAGCATTATAAACATTGCATTCCGGAGTTGAACTAGTCAACCGGGAGTGGGAAAAATGGTTGTGATGCGATGAGCGTGCGTAGGTTTTCCGGCGCTGACAGGCTGTCAACTTTCCCGGAAATCCATTTCGGGCGCCTGCCGAAGCTGGATGTGTTCGGCACCAAGCCAGCGGACAAACACCGTTGCCGCGAAAGCTCCGCACAGTTGCGCCGCTATGAATGCCGGCGCGTCTACCGGCCGAATCCCTGCGAAGGTGTTGCTGGCGGAGCGAGCCAGGGTGACCGCCGGATTCGCGAACGAAGTAGAGGCGGTGAACCAGTAGGCGGCGGTGATGTAGGCCCCGACGGCGTAGGCGGTTGCCGAAGGCCGGAAGCGTGCGCAACTCCAGATAACCAGCAACAATCCGAAGGTGGCGACGAATTCGCTCCAGAGTTGAGCCGCACCATGCCTGGGATGAACCGAGGCAAAGAAAAGCGGCATTCCGAACATCAGGTGTGCCGATGCCACACCTGCGAACGCACCCGATAACTGGGCCGCCAGGTACACTGGCACTTCCCGCCAGGCCATGCTCCTTGACAGGGCCATCCCCAGCGTTACTGCCGGATTGAAATGAGCGCCCGATATTGGTCCCAGCGCCAGAATCAGGACTATGAGGATTGCGCCTGTCGCCAGCGTGTTTGCAAGCAATGCAATGGCCACGTTCCCGCCGGCCAACCGCTCTCCCATGATTCCTGAACCTACCACTGCCGCCAGGAGAAATGCAGTTCCCAGAAACTCCGTGGCCGCGCGGGCGCGCAGACTGAAATTCATTGCTGGCCAATCTCGTCGATTTTTCGTTTGAGTGCGAGCCGGTCGAGGCTGGCGAGGGGGAGACACAGAAACAAACTGATTCGCCGGTCTAGCATGAAGAAAGCGTCACGATAAGCGCGCTCGACTTCCTGGCTCGTGCCCTGAACCGCCGCGGGGTCAGGGATGCCCCAATGCGCGGTCATCGGCTGGCCCGGCCACACCGGGCAGAGTTCTTTGGCGGCGTTGTCGCAGACGGTGAAAACGAAGTGCAGTTCGGGGGAGCCGGGACGCGAGAATTCGTCCCAAGGCTTACTCCGGAGATCCTTGGTTGGGATGTGGGCGGCCTGCAATTGCCGTATGGCTTCGGGGCGAACTGTGCCTGAAGGACGGCTCCCCGCGCTGTACGCGGTGAAGGTAGGCCTGCCTTTGAAGTTCAGGATCGCTTCGGCCATGATCGAACGCGCCGAATTCCCCGTGCAAAGAAACAGAACATTGTAGTGTGCTTGCATTGCCAACCCCTCCTCTCCGCGTGACCGCTACGTGGAATTTACTGGCAACAGGTTGGAGCACAGCAGGGCGGTTTCACGACTGCACCCGGCTTGGTTGCGCGGACGAAAGCGCTCATGAACTTTCCGTCCACCTCGGGCGCGATCGCCTCTACATCCACGCCTTCCGCGGACAGAAACTCGCGGGCATCCTCAACCCGGTAGATGCGAGTGGGTTCGATCTCAACCTGCTCGAAGCCTGCGGCTGCGAGCTTCTCCCGGTATTGGGTCTCCTCAAGCGCTCCAGCCACACAGCCTACCCAGAGCAGAACACTCTGACGAATCTCAGGCGCGATCTCTCCCCGAGTGACAACGTCGGATACGGCAAACCTTCCGCCCGGTTTGAGCACGCGGAAAGCTTCCCGCAAGACACGATCCTTGTCAGCGGCAAGGTTGATCACGCAGTTGGAGATGATCACGTCGACGGAATTGTCCGGAAGGGGAATCTGCTCGATCTCCCCTTTCAAGAACTCGACGTTCTCGGCGCCCGCCCTGCGCTTGTTTTCGTTCGCGAGAGCAAGCATCTCATCGGTCATGTCGAGTCCATAAGCTTTCCCCGCCGGGCCGACGCGTTTCGCGGAGAGCAGGACGTCGATGCCGCCGCCCGAGCCGAGATCCAGCACGATCTCTCCCGGGTTCAGTTGCGCCAGTGCTGTGGGATTGCCGCATCCCAGAGAGGCCAGCAGCGCTTCTTCCGGAACTTGCCGCGCCTGAGAGTCCGGGTAGAGATTGGAAGTGATCGGATCGCATCCCGGGACGGTGGCCGCACTGGCGCCGCAGCAACTACTGCCCGCGCTCCTCACCCGTAGCGCAGCTTGCCCGTATTTCTCCTTGACCACTTCCCGGATATCTGTGCCGTCCATGCAAATTCTCCTACGTGGAGATTTGAACTACGTCTCGCGGCTTCAGCGCCTGGTTGCGGGTACAGCATTCCGCGTATAGAAACTGCAGCAGTTGCTGAAGCGCTTCGGTATTCGCGGAATAGCGCAAGAAGGTGCTCTCCCGGCGCACGTGCACCAGGTCTTCGTGCTTAAGCTTGTCCAGATGGTGCGACAGAGTTGAGTTGGGGATATCGAGCTCTTGCTGAAGCTCGCCGACCACCAACCCCTCCGGGTGGGCGGACAGCAGCAGTTGCATGATGCGCAGCCTGGGCTCGGTTCCCATGGCCGAAAACATGTCGGCGAACCTGGCCACCTGCTCGAGATTTTTCTTGGCGTGCGCCGGTCCCATATTTCGATATTTGCAGAAATACAGATCGACTGTCAAGTCCGGTAAGGAAACGGCGCAACCACAGGGGCTAAAGCCCGGTCGGTTCCAGTCCTTTTACGAGACGACTGAAGTCGTGCCCTTGCCTGGGTTACTGGCAGACCTTTCGGTTAGCTGGCTCAAATTGGTCCTGCTGGGCGTCTCGTTGGCTGGCGAACCTTCCATCAGCGGTTTTGCCATAGAGATCGGTTCCGGGGCAGTGATAGAGAGCGGTGTGGACATCGACCCATACCTGAGTGTCAGGGTTGCCCAGATATGAAGGAGCGGGCGGAGCTTCCGCCAATCCGACGCTCACCAGAAACTTCTCAAACAAAGTGAGATTCGGTTGCGCAGGCGCCTGCTGCTGGCCGTTTCCGGCCGGAGAACGGTTTCCGGCTACCGCAGTGCTGGCGGGACGCATGCCCCAGCCGGAGATCACGATCAGAAGGATGACGGCCGCCAGGACAAGATAAACGTTAGCTCGACGCCGCTGCCACTGGCGAGCCACCCATTCGGCTCTCGGGCCATGATGAGCCTTTACGGTTTCCAGCCAGTGCTGCGCTTTCTTTGCCGAACTCCACGGGTAAGGTTGAATCTTGTCGGACGACGCACCTAAATCGACGAGGGGAACGATTCGGAGCGAGTCTCCCGTGGCGGGACTTTCCACGGCCGGGGCAAATTGAGCCAGAGGCCGATTCGAGTCGGGCGGGTTCAAGTCGCTCGATAGCGAGACAGTCCTGGGATCCGGCACAACCTCATGTGCGGCCGACAACGTCGAAGGCGACTCTACGGCAGTCTGAGCGACGGGCGATGGGATCAACTTCGGAGTCTTATCTCCCAGAGACACTGGTTTCGACGCAGTTGGATCTGAAGCGGTCTTGTCGTAAGCGGCGGTGACGTTCTCCCGAGCCGGGTTCAGTCCGATCAGTTCCTGCAGAGATGCCGGAACCTTAGCGGATTTTGCGGCAGCACTTTCCTGGGCGGCTCCGATTGAGTTGATTCCGATTGAATCGTCCACTCCATAGGGTGTGAGCCACGGTGCGTATGTCTTGCTCTGAAGGCTATTGCTGGCGAGATCTTTGTTGGCGATCGTGCTGCGCGCGGACGGTAAAGGTCGCGCCGTTCCACAGATTCCGCAGAAAGACTCGTTGACGTCAAAAAAGTCGCTGCCGCAGGCGGAGCAGGTGTCCGCAACCGGGACCGCCGAAGGCTGGATCTTCGGTGGTAGTACCGGTGACTTTGCTCCCGCCGCCTCATCGAGTACAGGAGCTTCCGTTCCCAGGCGTTCCAGCTGTGGCTTGATTCTTTCCAGGGCTTCCAACATGCTCTGGCGCTCGGAAGCCAGGGCCTCTTTCCATTTCATCCGGGCCGCGGTCACCATGGCTTCACTCAGGAGTCCGGCCATCAGCTCCGCGGTTCGCAGGTCAGCTTCTCGAAAGGCATTCGGTTGAGCAAAGCGCAACTCGAGGACGCCCGCAACCTGGCCCGCGTGATACACCGGAACTGCGATGAATGCCTTCACATCTTTCTGCTGGAAAATCTCGGGACGCACCTGCGAATCGGATGCGGCGGTATCCGCATAGTGCAACGCACTTCCTTTGGTGAGGCAGTCTGCGGACAGCGCGATATCCGTCGCCACACGCGTGCCTACGTCAACGGCGGCGCTTCCCGTGCCGGCACGATAGAGGAGTTGTCCCTTGTCGATAATTCCGATCGCAGTGCCCGAGGCGCCGGTGATCTTCTGTACTCTGTCAGCCACCAGTTCGGCGGCGGCCGGCAGGTCCAGTTGCAAGGTCTGAATTAATTTTTGGGTGTCTACGATGCTGGAGAGATTTTTCGCGAAGTCTTCGTGGAATTCCTTGGTTCGCAAGCGGTCGTTGTGCTCCTGAAGCACGTAGGCCGCGGAAAGAAGCTGTTGGAACGAGGCTTCGTCGAGGAGAGGTTTACGTTGCGGGCTGGTAGCAGTTTGGGTCACAAGAGCAAGTATCCCGCCAGCCGGTGAGGGATTCCGGAAAGTCTATTGTAATGCAATCCACAATCCAAACTGCCCCACTGAGGCATATACGCAAGTTTCGCATGGTTAGATGGCGGGATGCGGTGTTACGTTCAACGCTTACTGTAAGTGGCTGTAGAACAATGGGAATACCACGATCCACCCTCGCCCTCTGAAAGGTAGCCGAATTGGGGTCTTCTGCATTGCATTGGCGCGCACCGGATACTGGCGCAAGAGTGCAAAATTATGCACTTTCAGCACTCGAGGACCGCTGCATTGCAGACAAGGGGTTACGACGGAGCGGGCAACGTTACTACCGGCATATCCTGATGGTTACTCAGGTAAAAATGAACCGCGGGAGTAATGATCAGAGACAACACCATCGATACCAGAACGCCCCCGATTACCGCGATTGCCAGCGGTTGCAGCATCTGGGCGCCGGCGCCTAACGCGAAAGCCAGGGGCAACATGCCGGCGACGGTCGCCAGCGCGGTCATCACAATGGGGCGCAGGCGGCGCCGGCCGGCCTGCAGCATGGCGTCCTCGGCAGGGAGTCCCAGGGCGCGGAATTTCTGGTCCGCATCCAGCAGCAGAATTCCATTCTTGGCTACGATCCCCACCACCATGATCATTCCCATGAAAGAAGAAACGTTGAATGTGGTGCGAGTGATTACCAGAGCAATGAACACTCCCGACGTAGATAAAAGGGCGGAAGCCAGAATGGCCAGAGGCGCCGCGAACGTTCCGAATTCGAAAAGCAGAACGATAAACACGAGAACAATCGCTAGAGTCAGCACGAACACCAGGTCTGCGAACGACTTCTGTTCCTGTTTGTAAGTGCCGCCATACTCCACGCGAATGCTGGATGGCAGGTGCAGTGCGCCCACCGCCTTCTGCACCGCCGCGACAGCGCTCCCGAGGTCGGTGCCTTCCAGGCGCGCGGTTACGGAAACGTCGCGCTGCAGATTTTCCCGTCGAATTTCAGTTTGTGGAGGGAGTTCGGTAATTGTGGCCAGCGCACCCAGAGTTGCAGTTTTTCCGCTGCTGCTGGCCAGCAGCGTGTCCCGGATGGCTTCGAGCGAGGCGCGATTTGCGGCTGGGTATCGCACGCGCACGGTGTAGGGACGATCATTGCTGACCACAGGCGTAGCTGCTGGTTCGCCTTCCAGGATGGCGGCCGCGTCGGTGGCGATCTCTTCCGGAGTGAATCCTGCGCGGGCGGCCACGCTGGGATTGATCTGAAATGTGGTGGCTGGTCCGCTGATGGTGTTTTCAATTCCGTCCAGCACATCCACCACTCCCGGAATCTTGCCGATGGCTTGGGCGACTCTGGGAGCCCAGCTTTGCAATAGTGCCGCATCCTGGGAAAACAACTTGATCTGAATGGGCTCGGGCTCGCTGGTCAAGTCGCCGATCATATCCTGCAAGACCTGTACGAACTCGACTCGCACCGCCGGTTCCTGCGTGGTGACTTTTGCCCGGACGTCTTCCATTACGTCGTCGATGCCACGGCTGCGATCTTTTTTCAGTTTGACCAGAATGTCACCGCGATTGGCTTCCGTGACCGCAGCCAAGCCGAGTTCCAGGCCGGTGCGACGCGACGTGCTCTCAACCTCGGGGACAGAATTCAGGATCTGCTCCATGTGACCGACCATGCGGTCTGTTTCCGCCAGGGAAGTGCCCGCGGGCGTCCAGTAATCCAGGGTGAACCCGCCTTCATCCATTTCCGGCATCAGGTCGGAGCCGGAATAGCGATAGCAGAAGTACGAAGCGGCCACCAGCAGCAGGCTCATCCCCGCCAGCCACCGGGGACGAGCCAGCGCCCGCTTCAACCAGCGCGCGTGGAAGTCGACGATCTTGCGGAAGAATCCTCCCAGGCTGAGTTCTTCGACCGCGAGCAGCCGCGAGATAGACTCTTCTTCCGATCGAACCTGGCTTTCTTCCGATCTGACTTGTCCGGCACTCACCGGCAAAGCCTTGCGCCGGCGGATGAAGTACTGGCTGAGATTGGGGGTCCAGGTTAAAGCCAGCGCCAATGAAGCGAACAGCGATATGCCCATGGTCACGGCAAGGGCGCGGAAAAATGTTCCGGTGACTCCGGTGATGGAAATCAGCGGGAGAAACACGACCACGGGAGTGATCGTGGAACCGATCAGCGGAATCGTGATCTCATGCAAGGCGCCGTGAATGGCCTGCAGGCGTCCTTCTCCGGCGTCGCGATGAAGCACGATATTTTCTACCACCACGATGGCATCATCGATTACCAGCCCGACGGCTGCGGCGAGGCCGCCCAAAGTCATCAGGTTGAAACTCTGATTGAGCAGCTTGAGCGCAACGAAAGTCACCAGCACCGTTACCGGAATCACCAGTCCGGCCACGACGGAGGTTCCCCAGTCGCGCAGGAACACCACCAGAATGATCGACGCCAGAATCAGACCCAGGAGAATGGCGTCGCGCACGCTCTTGATCGAATCGCCAACGATGATGGACTGGTCGTAGAAAGGCCGGATCTCAATCCCCGGCGGAAGCGATTTGCGAATCTCTTCAACCTGGGCGTGAACCTCATCGGCGACCTGCACCGTGTTGCTCTCGGGTTGCCGGTTGATGTTGAGCAGCACAGCCGGCTTGCCGTTGGCAGTGACAATTGTGTAGACAGGCTTCACCCCGGGCGCGACGGTAGCTACGTCGCCGATGCGCACAGGAACCCCCGCGGGCGTGTTCTTGATCACCGCGTCCGCGATCTGCTGCGGGGTCTGCACCTGCCCGCTAATCAGCGCCAGCACCAGTTGATGATTTCGCTCAAACAGCCCGGGAGAATCGATCAGGTTGGTGCGCCGCATGGTGTCCAGAATGTCGGTGACGGTGACGTTTGCGGTTAGCAGTCTCGCCGGATCCGGCGTGATGTGGAATTCCGGCTGCTGCCCGCCTTGTACCAGCACCGTGGATACGCCGTCGAGCCGGTTCAGGCGCGGCTTGATCTCATAGGTTGCCATCTCCCAGAGTTGCGTTTGCGAAACGGTCTGGGATGTAAGGCTGTAGCCGATGATGGGAAAGCTGGCAAAAGTCATGCGGTTGGCCACCACGCTTGCGGTAGGCGGCAGCTCAACCTGGACCCGTGAGATGGCGGCGTTTACATATTGCAGGGTCTGGAACATGTCCACGTTCCAGTCGAAAAACAGATCGACCTCGGCCGAGCCGCGGCTGGTGATGGAGCGCACCTCCTGCAATCCGGGCACGCTGTTTACCGCCTCTTCAATAGGGCGGGTGATGGTCACCATCATCTGATCGGTGGGCATGACTCCGTTGTCGACTGCGATCAGGATGCGGGGAAAGTTGGTGGCCGGAAAGACCGCGACTGGAATACGGAAGGCCAGATAACCACCCACCAGCGCCAGCGTGAGAATTACAAAGATCACGGACTTGGAATGGCGGGAAAACCAGTAGGCGGATTCCGCCGAGTTGACGGGTCCTTCCCCCGGCTTACTTTTCATTCGGGCTTTCCACTTTGATCTTGCTGTTGTCGGGGAGGCCGTAAGCGCCCGAGGCTACGATGCGATCTCCGGCCTGCAGGCCTTCGACGATCTGAACCGTGTCGCCCTGGCGAATGCCGACCTGCACACCTTTCTGGTGAGCATGGTCGTCGGCGCTGACTTGCATGACGGACGTGCCTCCGTCGGCCGCGGTCAGGAGTGCCGTCGCCGGAATGACCAGTGCATCTGGAACGGTTTGCGCCAGCATGGAGACCTGCACGCTGGTGCCGGGCTTCAGGCGCTGATCCGAGTTTCTTGCCTGCACCCAGATTTCGACGGTGGTGCTGTTCGGGTCGAGCGCAGGACTCACCACCGAAATTTTTGCTTCGACCGGATTGTCTTCTCCCGGGATCGTGATGGTGGCCTTGTCGCCGACTTTGAGCAACGCCGCCTGGGGTTGCGGAATGTGAACGCGGGCGATGACTTGCGATGTATCCATCACCGTAAGCAGCGGAGTTCCAGCCGCAGCCATTTCTCCGGGATAGAGCGGACGGTCCGCAATCACGCCGTCAATGGGGCTGCGAATTTCCGAGTAGCTGAGTTGCGCGGCTGCGCCCAGATATTTGCCCTTCGCGGATTCCAGCTGGCCCGCGGCTGATTTCAGCGCCTGCGGTTTTCCCACCGCCATTAGCGCTTCCAGATGCTTTTGCGCCAGCTCATACTGGTTGCGCGCGTTGGTCAGGTCCACACCCGCCTGGTCGAGTTCCTTGCGCGGCATCGCGCCCTGCTGAAAAAGATCCTGCCGGCTGCTGTAGATCTTCTGCTGCGCCTCAAACAACTGTTTGGCGGCTTGCGCGTCGAGTTGCGCCTTTTGAACTTCCTGCGGCAAATCGGATACAGTGGCGGTCTCAAAGGCCGCCTGGGCCTGGTCGTACGAACCCTTATTTTCCTGGGCGGCGGCGGCGAGATCGCCGTTCTCCAGCACGGCCAGCAACTGGCCCTTACGCACTTTGCTGCCGCGCTTGATGTAGAAGGCCTTGACCGGGGCGCTGATCTTGGGCGTGATGGCCGCCTGCTGCAGGGGGAACAGAACTCCTTCCGCTGTGACCGCGCGCTGCATGGTTTTCTTTTCCACCGTGATCACCTGCACCGGGACGGCAGGCTCTTTCTCGCCGGACTCCTTAGAGCAGCTCAGTAGAAAAAATAACGGAAGAACGGCTAAGGCGATATTGCAGCGCTGCCGTGATGCCGCACCGCGAGGGCGGGAGGGCACGGCTTTCAGCCGTGCCGTTACCGCTGGGGCCAAAGCAACGGCACGGCTGAAAGCCGTGCCCTCCCGCGCGGGGGCAAGCAGCGAAGCCGTGCCCTCCCGCGCGGGAGCACACAGCGCATCCGTGTGCTTGAGTCTCGATTTGGAGACGAAGCCCTTCACGTCAGAAATTCCCTGTTAGCGTCTGCAGATTTGCCAGCGCTACCCTAAATCGCGATTGGCCATCGCTGAACGCGTTGCGCGCCAGCGTTGAAGTATTCTGCGCATCTACGACCTCGAGCACCGTGGCCTCTCCCGACTGGTAGCGCAGCGTGGTCAGGCGCAGGCTCTCCGCCGCCAGTTCCGCCGACTGGTTCAGAGAATCCAGTTCCGCGCGCGCGGTTTCGGCTTCTTCGTAGAACGTGTGCAGTCTGGCCAGAAGCTGCCGTTGGGCGAAGCTCAGCTCCACTTGTGCCTGCTCCCGCCGGAGATCGGCCTGCTTCAGCCGGCTGCGACTCGTGCCCCAGTTCCACACCGGCAATTGTAGTGTCGCGGTGGCCGCGTAGCCCAGATTACGCACCGCAAGCTGCGAAACCGGGTCAACCTCGCGAGTCGCAAAATGATTGGCGTCGATGCCATAAAAATAATCCAGCTTGAGCGAAGGCAGAAAACCGGACCACGCGACTCCAACCTCCTGCTTTGCCTCCCGCAACGCAGCCAGTGCGACCCGCAGGTCGGGATTTTGATGCGCCGCCGCAGCCTGGACTTCTGAAAGCGAGGGCAGAGGCTCCGGAGTTTGCAGATCGTCCACCACGCTGAAGTTCTGATTGAAATCGGTAAACACCAGCACCGCCAGTTCCAGCCGGCTGCGATTCATTTCCAGTTCGGCTTCCTGCAGTTCGCGCTGTTGCTGCTGAAACTGAATCTGCGCCTTGATCACGTCCGAATGCGCCACCTCGCCGCCGTTTTCAAGCTTCTGGCTGATGTCGAGAAAGCGCTGGCCTTCGGTCGCGGCGCGCTGGGCATTGGCATACTTTCGCTGCGCTACGATGAAATGGTAATAAGCCTGCACTACGGTGACGATCAGGCCGCGGGCGGCAATCTCGGAGCGCGCCATCGCCAGCGCTTCCGCGGCCCGGGTACGGCGATAATCCGCGATTCCCTGCAAGGAAATATCCTGGTGAACGTTGCCCTGGCTGATGTATTCGTGAACTCCGTTAGTGCTGATAAAACGTCCCGTGGCTGTACCGTTGCCCTGGGTGTACAGAAATCCGGCATTGTAGTTGACCCCCGGCAGCAATGCGGCGCGGCCCTGCACGCGGTCTTCTTTGGCTGAACCGTACGCGGTCAGCGCTGCGCGGTACTCAGGGTTATTCTTCCGCGCGCGGGCGATGGCATCCTGCAAGGTCAAAGTCAGAGGAGCCGTGCTCGCGGATGCGGTGGCGTCAAGTTGCGCGTCTGCGGAATTCGAATTGTTTTGCGCGGATGCGATCAGCGGCAGGCTCAACATCAGGGACGCGAGCGCGATTTTGCTGGCTCGTCTAGAACATCTTCGTTCACAAGGAAGATTTGGCATAGGTTTCACCAGGTGCACCGGTACGGCAAACTGGAGATATTAACCCAAGGTAGATTAAGAGAAGCTGAAACGCGCTGTTGGCAACGTTCTAGTGAGGGGAAGTGGGCAGCTCTACCGTCATGCGAGTGCCTTTTCCCGGGGTGCTTTCTGCGGAGATGCTTCCTCCATAGGCTTCCACCAGCGCTTTCGCTATGGCCAGACCTAGGCCGAAGCCGCCGGTAGCGCGAGTTCGAGAGGGGTCTCCGCGATAGAAGCGCTCGAAGACGTGCGGCAGATCGGTGGCGGAAATGCCGGCGCCATGATCCTGGAAAACGATTTGTGCTTTTTCGCGGTCGTGGTGAACCGCGACTTCAACCGACGCGCCTTCCGGGCTGTAGCGTACCGCGTTTTCCAGCAGGTTTGTCCACACCAGCTGCAAGTCCTCAGGGTCGGCGCGGAAGGGAACCGGCCCGTTGGTCGCCAGCTGGATGGCAGTATTGCGGGACTGCGCCAGACTCCGAATTCTCTCTACTGCCTCCTCGCAGGTAACGTTGATGTCGATGAGCTCCAGGTCGCGCCGCTGTACATTGTGCGCCCACTGCTCCGCCCGGGCCAGGCGCAGCATCCACTGCAGAAGTTGTTCCAGCCGGTCCATGTCCTGCAGCGCAGCCTGCAGCCCGGCGCGATATTCTTCCGAACTTCGGGAACGCTGCAGCAGCGATTGCAGCGTCGATTTCAGAACCGCGACCGGAGTCTTCAATTCATGCGCGGCGTTGCCCAGAAACTGGCGTTGCTGTTCAAAGGAGCCTTCCAGGCGGGCCAGCATCTGGGTCATCGATTCGGTCAGGGGGCGCAATTCATCGATGTCCTCAGCTTCCTTAGGAACTTGCAGCCGCCAGCTCTGGGTGGAGACGCGGGCGGCCTGGCGGGCGAGGTCCTGCAATGGCGAAAGGCTGCGGCGAACCTTCCACCAGGCCAGCCCGGTGGTGGCTCCCAGCAAGCCCAGGCTCACCAGCGCGATGAATGCACCCGCGGCTTTCACCTGCTGCCGTATGCGAATCGTCGGCGCGGCGTAGACGATGGTCAGGGTCTGCGGACGGAACGACTTGCCTTCTTCCCGATCGAGCACCGGGACGTGCGTCATGCGCAGGGCGTGATAAGGTACACCCGCCCAGGTGAAATTCCAATGCTGGCTGGGACCGGGCTGGAACTGCAGGCCCTCGGGCCAGTCCTCGGAACGGGTGAGCAGTCCGGTGCGGTCGGCCCAGACCATGAACTGGTCGGGATGATTGGGGTCGATGGATTCGGGCAGCAGGCTATTGTCAAAGTAGACGTTTCCGCTGGCGTCTTCGGTGTAGCGCACCAGCACGGCCACACTCATGGCGTGCGCCTGCATTCCGGTGTCGAGCGTGGACAGCAAGCGCCAGTAAGTCGCCACGACGCCGGTAATAACCAAACCCAGAGTCAGAAGCGCCTGGGAGATGATTACCGTGGCGATCAGCCGCCGTTGAATGGAATCACGCCGCATATCAGTCCTGCAACATATAGCCCTGGCCGCGCAGCGTGCGGATCAGTTGCCGGGACGAGCCTTCGTTGAGCTTGCGCCGCAAGCCCGAAATGTACACTTCGATCACGTTACTGAATTTCTCCCAGTTGTAATCGTATAGATGCTCCAGCAACTCGGTCTTGGAGACGACTGCCTTCGGGCGGTGCACCAGGTACTCGAGGACGCGATATTCCATCGCGGTCAGAGTGATCGGCTTTCCGCCGCGCTGTACGGTGCGATTGACCGTATTCAGTTCCAGATCGCCGATGGTGAAGACCGGGGAGGGCTGACCCTTGCCGCGCCGGATGAGCGCTTTGGTGCGGGCCAATAGCTCGCCCAGATCGAAGGGCTTGGTCAGGTAGTCGTCGGCTCCGGCATTCAGCAGGGCAACCACCGATTCCTTGTCGTCCCGCGCGGTAAGCACCAGCACGGGCGTGTGCTGGCCGGACTGGCGAATTCTACCCAGCAGTTCCATCCCGCTGAGCTTGGGCAGCATAAGGTCCAGCAGGACGGCGTCGTAAACGTTCGATTCCGCCAGAAACAATCCTTCCTGGCCGTCGGCGGCGATATCCACGGCGTATCCCGCGCTCTCGCGCAAGGTGCGGGCGACGTTCTCGGCCAGCCGGGGCTCGTCTTCAACGATCAACACACGCATGATGCACCCCTGCAGGCGATTCTATCCGCGATGTCGCCTGTTTTAGAGCCTAACCCGTCCGGGGAAGGGTTGGAAGTACGGTTCCCGGGTGTGATTTCAGCGGGGCGGGATCAGGTTGTCTGGACAGGTTGTCTGGCGAAGAGGCGGGCAGCGGCGGTGGTCGAGGCAGGGATGTCGAGGCATGGGACGTCGAGGCGGAGGGATGCCCCGTTACGGGAAGCACAGTCCCGCTTCGGGCTTGCTGGGACGGTAGCGGGTCGCTGGCCCGGAACCAAAATGTAGCATTCACAAGGATTTGTCCTTTCGTGCGCCGGAGCGAATCTTTGGCGAAGCAGTTGCTCTTAGGATTCTGGATCGCGAGGGATGGCGAAGATGAGCGAAACGGCAGCGATCGGACAGGAAACGCAATGCTAAACCTGAACCACATCAAGATCACAATTCGCGACCAGCAGGTTCTGCAGCTCCTGATGCAAGGCTGCAGCAACAAAGACATCGCGAAGCAGCTGAATATCAGTCCGCGCACCGTAAAGCAGCATCTACGAACCCTGTTTCTGCGAGCGGGGATACGGGACGGACGCAAACGCGTGAAGTTGGCCACCGCAATGTTCGCAAAGGAGCAGATGAAATCATGCAACCCCGTGAGCGGTTAACTACGAAGGAAATGCAAGTCGCGGGCCTGGTTTGGGAAGGTCTGACCAACCGCGAGATTGCGCGTGCCATCGGCACGACCGAGCAGGTGGTGAAGAACTACCTGCGCAACACTTTCGACAAATTGGGGGTTTGGAGCCGTCTGGAGCTGGCCATCTATGTTGCTGGTCATGGCGGCGACCGGTGGCAGGAAGAATCCGGCGTGCAATCCCGGGAAGTGCTCCCGTTGGCCCCGCCAGCGTGAGTGGTCGGGCAAGTCCCGGTTCCCAATGCCGCCTAACCGGGAAAAGGGAGAAAGAGATGGCGAGAGCAGACCAGCAGCGGGCAAAGATCGGGAATGCGGCCCGCACGACGCGATTCCTGAATCCTTGCCAGTTGGGATTTCGTCCTGTTTTTGCACAGCAGGAAGCCGGGTCTAGGCCAAGCCTCAGGATCGATGCCTGTGGGACAGAAGGGGTATCAACCCGGGCAATTGGACTCTGGGGCGGAGTAAGCTAAGGTCGGGCTGCACCAGTTGTAGGGCATGGCGTTGTGGATAGCGGGTATGAAGTTGAAAATAAGAGGTTAGCGAAGAGCCGGGAATATTTGACTGAAGGGAATCCCGGGCGATACAAAGTTATGCTCCCTTTGTTGATTTAGTCTCGCTGGAGAATGCGAGACATCTGGCCTGCGGTAGCTGTCTTTTGCGTTCGGCAAAAGCGTTCCCGACGGTGCCGAATCGCGAAATTTCCATGTCTCTGTCACTACCGTCCATCAGTCAACCCCGGTCGAAGACCACGATTCTGGTGGTAGACGATTCCCCGACCATGTTGCGCCAGCTCCGCCTGGTGCTGCAAAGCGATTCGTACCAGGTTGAGACCGCAAGGGATGGCGCGGAGGCCTTGCAGTGCATGCAGCGTGGCTGCACTCCAGCGGTGGTAGTGCTGGACGTTCGCGCTCCGGGCATGGGTAGCCTGAAGACGTTGCGGTCTTTGCTGAAGCTGCAGCCCGGCTTGAAGGTCATCATGTTCTCGGGGATTGATGATTCCGGCCAGATGCGGCGCGCTGTTTCGCTGGGAGCCCAGGTCTGTCTAACCAAGCCGGTTCCGCACCTGTACCTTTCTGCCGCCGTACAGCGCTGCCTTGGCGGCGACGGAGCCCTGGCCGCTGCCGCATTTGCCGGCGCGAAATGAAGTCTGCAAACCCTCCCCCCTCAGCCAGATTCCTGCCAATCCGATTTCTGCCAATCCGATTCCTGCCAATCAGTGGAGCGACGGCGTCACTCCATCCCCGGCCTGTTCGAATTTGACAGCCGATATCCGACATCCGAAGTGAACGTGCCGGGTGAAGTGTGGCCGCGGTCAGGCCGTGGTTTGACCCTGAAGACGGCAAAACGGTGCAAAACCTTGCACCACGGCTCTCCACAGCCCCGGAAGACTTCCTGTAAACCATTGTAAATGAATAACTTGATTGCTTATCCCCGGCAACTCAATTGCTATTCCAAGCAGTGGGGCGTGGTCCCAGGACCATTCCGGCGCTTTCCCCTAAGCCAGCCAAGTTCGACCCCTCGAGGCAATTGATGGCGTACAAGGAAACGTTTTGGATGGCTTGTGACTCAACCGAACAGATGCGGGCCGAATACGGCCCATTTCACACCCGCGCCGAGGCCGAACACGAAGCCCGAAAGTTGGGTTTTGCCTTCCTCCTGCGCTATGAACATATCATCGGCGACAATGAAGACATCCAGGAGGTGCGCTGCATCTTCGTCGAGTTGCCCCTGGGTCCGGTTCCGGTTCCGGCTCGCATGATTCGCAAGCTGCATACTCGCTGTGCCACCTGTGGAGAAACTGCGATCCATGATGAGGCCTGGCAGGCTGAGGTCTGGGCAGACATCCACGAGTTTGAGCACTCGCGGCATCGAGTGAGGCTTTTCGAGCAAACCCGGGCGGACGGATTGAAGGAAATTGCCGACTGGCGCGACACCTGCGCCTGAGTGGCGGTTCCATCTTTTTGTATCCTGGGTAGAGAAATTGACAAACTTCCTTTGCCACCTGGCCTGCGTCACACCGGCCGTAGTAAGGACCAGGCGAGCCTGGCTAGCCGAGGGCGGCTGTCCCCGCGTGGTTCTTGGTAAGGGCGACTGTCGCCAGGTGCCTTCTGGATTTTGGCGTCCTCAAGCGGCGTACCTTCCTTGCAGGTGAACACCGAGCCGGTTTTTTGCTAATCTGGTGGCCGTGACAGCGGTCTTCGACGGACGATTCCGGAAAAAACCATGATGCTGGTCTTGTCGGTGCTGTTGGCGCTGGTTCCATTACTGGGCATTGCCTGGATCGTGATGTACGGCTCGATCACCACGGTGGACGGGCTGTTCATGTCGCTGATCCTGGCGGCCATGTCGGGCATTGTAGGCCTGAATGTTCTTCTGGAATTTCGCAAGCACGCCGCTGGCGGGGGAACCCAGAGTTCTGCGACCGCGAAAGCGACTCCTTCCGGAAGAATTATCCAGCGCGGGAAAGTGGAAAGTGTTCAGTTTTACGAATCCGGCGTCGGCCATCCCAACAAGTCGATTGTGAGCTTCTTCGATGGCGCCGGTGCGGCGCAGATGCTGGTGCTGGAAGGGGACATGCGCAACGCTCTGCCCGTGGGGCAGAAGGTAGAAGTCACTTTCCGCAAGGAAAGTGGACACAACGTGCTGGTGAACGTCGACTATCGATAGGGTTCCCGGCTTGCCTTGCCGATTACGAACGTAACCGCAGAACGCCATTTCCCAGGTCGATCCCTGCCTGCATTGCAATATAAAGTCTAAGGACGAGTGTTCCAGGACAAAGAAACCCTATGGATGCCGGCGCAGGAGGAATGTCGCAGTCCCCGGAAGACCGCATCACCCAGCCCTCCATGTTGGTCCGCGCGGAAGAGATCCAGAAGCAGATTCAGCAGCTTTCGGGACGCGATCTCCAGCTCTGGTCCATCGTAATTCTGGTAATCCTGGTGCTCACCTCGGGGTTGTTGGCCCTGATTTTGCCGAACCTGATGTGGGCGCAGCGGGTGGTGCACATCGACCACGCGTATCTGCCGCAACTCTTTTTCGGACTCATCTCCCTGATCCTGTTGTTCAACATTTACCTGCTGGCACAAAAAAGAAACCTGAATACCACGCGCCTGGCCCTGATTCGCGAGCTGGTTTTGAACGAGCGCCTGGAAAGTCTCTCACTGATCGATCCGCTCACTCAGCTTTTGAACCGGCGGGCCATGAATGAACTGGTCCCCCGCGAAGTGGCGCGCTCCAACCGGATGGGAAGCAGCCTGACTTTCATAGCGATTGACCTGAACGGGTTCAGCGGCATCACGGCAAAATTTGGCGCACTCGAAGGCGACCGGGTCCTGGTGGACTTCGCCAAAATACTGAGGACTGTCTTCCGCGGCGCCGACCTGGCATTCCGCCAGGGCGGAGACGAATTTCTGGTCATGATGCCGGACACGGCCGAAGAGCAGGCCGACGTCCCCGTCCATCGACTTCTCCGCGAAGTGGATCAATGGAATCTGGGAAGTAAAAAAGGCTACGAGCTCTCCTTCAGCTTTGCCGTGGCGGCTTACGTTACCGGTTCCGATGCCGAAGATGTCCTGCGCGCCGTAGACCGCAAGCTGTATTCCAAGAAGCACAATCTGATGCCAGTGTTCTGAGGCTGCCCTGCGACGAACACAACTGCGTGGGGACAGCCGCCCCCGGCTGTCCTGCGGAGCGAAGCTCCGCTCTAGTCTGATTCCCGGCCAAGGCTGTCGAGCGTTGCTCGACTGGACAGCCGGGGGCGGCTGTCCCCACGTATGTTACGTCGCAACAAATCAGTTCCTCAGGCGCCGGCGGAAGCTTTGAGAGTCAGAGCCGGCTTGGCAACCTGGCTGGATTTGTTAACTTTCAGCAACAGATCGGAAATGGCCTGGTGATCTGCGGGTTTCGAGAAGTAATAGCCTTGTGCGAACCCGCAATCGAGCGCTTTGAGCTGGTTTACCTGCTCTTCGGTTTCGGTACCTTCCGCCACCGTGACCAGTCCCAGATTCTGGGCCAGCATGATGATGATGCTTACGATTTTATGGCTTTCGGCGTCGCTGTCCATGCAGGAGATGAAGGCGCGATCGATTTTCAGCGAGTCCACTGGAAACTGCTGCAAGCGGCTGAGCGACGAGTATCCGGTGCCGAAATCGTCTACGCTCAGGCGAACCCCCAGCGCCTTGAGTTCCGCAAGCACGGAAGCTGCTTTCTCCGGATCACCCATGGCGATGGTTTCCGTGATCTCCAGTTGCAAGTGGTTGGGATCGAGCCCGGTCTGCTTAAGGGTCTCTCCGATTCCCTTGGCCAACTGGGGAGAGGCGAACTCCTTGGAAGTGATGTTCACGCTCATGGTTAACGGCGGCTCGGCCGGAAATTGACTTTGCCACGATCGCAACTGTTCGCAGGCTTCACGCAGCAACAACCGGTTCATCGGGATGATGAGTCCGGTTTCGTCGGCAACAGCGATAAACTCGGCGGGGGCGAGCAGACGGTCTCCGTGTTGCCAGCGCGTGAGGGCTTCGAAACCGGTGATCCTTCCGGTCTTCAGCGAAATAATCGGCTGGTAGTGGGTTCTGAATCCTCCCAGCTCCAGACTTTTGCGAAGCTCGGTCTCCAGTTCCAGGCGCCGGACTGCACCCGCATGCATCGCGGTATCAAAGACTTCACAACGAGCTTTGCCGGTTCGCTTGGCCCGGTACATGGCAATGTTGGCGTCCCGCAGCAGGTCTTCGGCGTGCGCGCAAACGGCCGTGCTCAAGGCGATGCCAACGCTTGCCGTGACCACAATGTCATATCCGTGCGCTGAGAAGGGAGCAGCCAATCGGCTTTGCAGCCGCTCGGCTACGCGGACGGCATCGCTGGGATTGCGGATGTCTTCCAGCAGCACGGTGTATTCGTCGCCGCCTACCCTGGCCAGGGTGTCATCTTTTGCGGATGTGCCGAGTTGCGGACGGGCGATCGTATCCACTTCCCGGAGCGAGACAGTTAATCTTTTGCCGATTTGAACCAGGACTTCGTCTCCGACGGTATGTCCCAGGCTGTCGTTAAAGACCTTGAACTCGTCGATATCGATGAACAGGACAGCGAATTTGTAGTCCGTATGCCGCTTGGAGAGGGCGAAGGCACGCTGCAAACGGTCGAGGAAGAGCGCGCGGTTGGGAAGATTGGTAAGCCCGTCGTGAAAGGCGCTGTGCGCCAGCATCTCCTCCGCCCGCTTGCGTTCACTGATGTCGCGATTCACGATCACCAGCTTTTCGGTCTCCCCTTTCTGGTTGCGTACTGCGCTGGCGGTCGATTCGAGGATGCGCCAGGACCCGTCCTTATGCCGGATCCGGTATTCCAGCCTCTGCCCCTGCCCGGTGGAACGCGCCTTGTGCGCGGCTTCGAGCACTCGGGCGCGATCATCGGGATGAACTTGTTCAATGGATGAAGTGGTTTTCAACTCTTCCGCCGAGTATCCGAGCACATGCTGATAGGCGGGACTGTTGTAGATTCTCTGGCCAGTGCCGTCCACTACGGCAATCATGTCAGCTGCATTTTCGGTGATGAGCTGAAAAAGCTGGTCCCGTTCCGCCAGCTGGCGCCGGATGCGTTGCAGCTGCAGGTGCTGATAGAGCGTGTAAATGTCGAATAGCAGAACGACGCAAGCCAGGCCGCGGACCCATTCCTTGAGATCGGTCCAATAGCTACCCTCGGTTTGGGGATGCAACTGGAAGAAGGTTAAGGAGACAATCCCGAAAGTCAGAACCAGAGTGACGAGAACGGCCAACCCCCATAGCCACCACTCACGGCCTTCGATCTGCCACCTCTGGATCGGAACCCCGGAGGGCGCGTTCCGGTGGACAGTTGGAGTTTTTGCAGATTTCATGCGGTCGGCCGCTCTCTCGCCACTAGAGAGATTCTAGAGCGTGAAAACTGGCATGAAAGTTACGGAAGTCTTCCGGAAGGTAAGCAGGCACGGCGGTGCATTTTTCTGCCGGTAAGATTCGTCGTTTAACACCCTGCCAATGCGGAGTCTGGGCAGTGCCTCTTGAATGATCGGGTCGGACCCGACCGCCGACTATAACGCGGCTTTGACCTGGGCGCACCGCGCTGCGCCCAGCAGCGCAATCCGGTCGTTGGTGATCACCATGACAGGCATGGATTCGAGCAGAGCCTGCATCCTGCCCTTGCCGGTGAAGGCCTGCATGAACAATGGCCCGGAGAGTTTTGCCAGCATCTTGGGAGCGATGCCGCCGCCAAGATACACTCCGCCGGTCGCCATGATCTTGAGCGCCAGATTGCCGGCTTCCGCTCCATAGATGGAGACAAACAAATCGAGGGCCTGTTCGCAGAGGGAGCACTTCGAATCCATGCCGGCGCGGGAAATTGCGGCCGCGGGATCGGAGTGGGCCATTTCGTCGCTTAGCCACTGCGGGGGCGTACCGCGGCCGGTATCGCGGAGAAAATTGAAAACGTTGACCAGGCCCGGCCCGGAAACGATGCGCTCATAACTAACGTGGCCGAAACGGGTGCGGAGATAGTTGAACAGCTCCACTTCCAGCGGATTGCGGGGAGCAAAATCTCCATGTCCGCCCTCGCTGGCAAAAACATGGTGCTGCGACCCGTCCCAATACATGCCGGCTTCGCCCAGTCCGGTGCCGGCCGCGATTACCGCCTGGTTGCCTACCGGCTGTCCCTTCACCTGGTTGAGAGCGACCACATCTTTGGCATCGAGCGCGGGAATGCCCCAGGCATTGGCCTCGAGATCATTGATCAGGAACGCCTTCTTAATCTTGAGTTCATCTGCCAGCCGTTTGGACTCGATGACCCAGGGCAGATTGGAAGCTTCCACCCGGCCGTTGCGCACCGGTCCCGCAATACCGAAGCAGGCGGTGTCGGGATGCAGCCTTGAAGTGTCAACGAATTTGGCTACGATCTCGTCCAGTCCGGAGTAGTCGCGGCTGGGAAAGATGGAAGCGGAGACCAGGCTGAAACGGCCATCGACAGCGTCGAAGAATGCCAGCCGTGCATGAGTACCGCCGATGTCACCTGCCAGGATCATTTCTCGAAATCCCTCCAGTGGCGGCCGTCCCGCTCCAGCAGATCTTCGGCCTCTTTGGGGCCCCAGGTCCCCGCGGCGTAGTTGGGAAAATTGCGTGGAGGCAACGCTTTCCAGACGTCCAGTACGGGGCTGACCACGCACCAACCCGCCTCCACCATGTCGGCGCGCTGGAACAGAGTCGCGTCGCCGATCATGCAGTCGTGCAACAGCCGCTCGTAGCCGGTGCTGGGCTGCGATCCGAAATAGTCGGAATACTCAAAATTCATGTCCACCGCGCCCAGCCGCATGGCCGGTCCCGGTACCTTGGCGGCAAAGCGCAGAGAAATACCCTCTTCCGGCTGAATATTAAGCACCAGTTGGTTGGGCATCAGATTCTCTACCGGCGTGTCGCGGAACAGAACAAAGGGGGCGCGGCGGAACTGAATGACGATATTGGTGCTGCGCCCGGGCAGGCGCTTGCCGGTCCGGAGATAAAAAGGAACGTCTGCCCAACGCCAGTTATCGATCTGCAGCTTCATGGCGACAAAAGTTTCGGTCTTGGAATCGCTGGGAACACCCGGCTCGCTGCGGTAGGCGGGCACACGCTCACCGCCGCTGACGCCCTCGCCATATTGTCCGCGGACGGTTCTGGTCAGCACGTCCTCCGAGCTCAGGGGCTGGATGGCGTGCAGAATTTTGCCTTGCTCATCGCGGACCGCGTCGGCGCGGAATGACACCGGCGGTTCCATCGCGGTCAGGCTGATGAGCTGCATGATGTGGTTAGGCACCATGTCGCGCAGTGCGCCGGCCTTGTCGTAATATCCGCCGCGTTTTTCCACGCCCACCGTCTCCGCAACCGAAATCTGGATGTGATCGATATAGCGCCGGTTCCAGATCGGTTCGAAGATTCCGTTGGCGAAGCGCAACGCCAGAATGTTCTGAACGGTTTCCTTGCCCAGGTAGTGATCGATGCGATAGATCTGCTTTTCGTCGGCCACGCGCAGGAGTTGCTGGTTCAGCAGCCGGGCGGATTCGAGATCGTGCCCGAAGGGCTTTTCGATGACCACCCGCCGCCAATGCTGGCTGTCCTGTTGCATGAGTCCGGCGGCAGCCAGTTGTTCCACGGCAGGGCCGAAAAAATCTGCCGCGGTGGCCATGTAATACATGTGATTGCCGTGGGTCGAGTGGTCTTTGTCCACCTGGTCGAGCAGCTCTTTCAGCTGCACATAAAGATTCTGGTCGCCCATATCGCCGCTGTGGTAATACACGCGGCGGACAAACCATTCCCAGATGTCGGGATCCACCTTGTCGGTGGCAAACTCCTGTATGTCCTCGGAGACCCGCTTGCGGTAATCCTCATTCGACATGGGCGAGCGTGCCACGCCGATCACCGCGAACTCGCGTGACAGCAAATCGTTTTTCGCCAGATTGTAGAGAGCCGGAATCAGCTTGCGGCGGGTGAGATCGCCGCTGGCGCCGAAGATCACCATGGCGCAGGGATCGGCCACCTTTCCGATGCGTGGTTCTGTCGCAGGCATTGCCTCAGCCTGATCCATTCCTGTCTGCATAATCCGCTTTCCGTCCATATTAAATCGTTTCTTTAAATCGTGCAGGATATTACCGTGGTTCGAGCCTGGGTGGTGCTGGTTTGATCATGCAGTATACCCGCTGGAAGGTTGTAACGGGATTTGAGGGAATGCTGAGCTAGCAGCTCACCGGGAAAACCGAGCGGGACGTCATCCCGAGGGACTGAAGGCCACCCAGGATGACGCCGACCAATTTTACTAAGCTCTGCAGCGATTACTTGCAGCTTATTTCGTGCTCTTTGCCACCGCCTCCAGCAGTTTGTCGAAGGCCTCGGCGAAGAGGCGGACTCCATCGTCTGTGAGTTTGTCAGTCACTTCCTTCATGGAGATTCCAAGTTTGGCAGTGGATTCCATGGTGCGATGGGCCACTTCGAGATTTTCGGTCAGGCTGGCGCGCGGCTTGCCGTGATCGCGGAAGGCGTCGAGGGTGGCCGGAGGGATGGTGTCGACCGTATCGGGTCCGATGAGTTCCTCTACGTAGAGCACGTCGCGGTAGGCTGGATTTTTGGTGCTGGTGCTGGCCCAGAGTACGCGTTGGGTCTGGCCGCCTTTGGCCGCCAGAGCTCTCCAGCGATCCGAAGCAAAGATCTTTTGATATTTCTCATACGTCTGCTTGGCGTTTGCGATGGCGACTTTTCCCTGCAGGCTTTTCAGTTGCTGCTGCTCGCCGGGATCTTTGGAAGCCTTGAGCCGTGCATCGATCATGGAATCTACCAAAGAGTCGATGCGGCTGACGAAGAAGCTGGCCACGCTGGCCATCCGGCTGACGTCGCCGCCGTTTTTCCCGAACTGCTCGAGACCGGCGATATATGCTTCCGCCACTTTCACGTAAACGTCTTGCGCGAACAGCAGGGTGATGTTGATGTTGATCCCTTCGCTGATGGCCTGCTGGATCGCGGGGAGGCCTTCCTCAGTGCCGGGAATCTTGATCATTACATTCTCGCGCCCGACCGCCTTCCACAGCCTTCGCGCCTCTTCGATCGAGCCCTTGGTATCGCGGGCGAGGTAGGGAGATACTTCCAGGCTGACGTATCCATCGCGGCGCTTCGAGCTTTGATACACCGGCTTGAGAAAATCGGCGGCGTCCTGGATATCGCGGATGGCGAGAATTTCATAGCGACCCTTGGCGTCGAGGTCGGATCGTGAGCGCAGCGAGTTCAGCAGATCGGTGTACAGCGTGCTGCCTGTAATCGCCTTCTCAAAGATGGCGGGGTTTGAGGTCATGCCACGAAGGCCGTCTTCGTCGATCAGGCGCTTCAGTTCGCCGCTGGTCATCAGGTCGCGGCGGATGTAGTCCAGCCATACTGACTGGCCGAAGTTCAACAGGTCTTTGAGGGGGTTAGCTTTTTTGGCGGTTTCGAGAACTCCTACTGGCTGCATAAAACCTCTCTTTGTAAGAATCAGTTGTCAGCCTTTAGTTGTCAGTTCTCAGCGGGTTTTCCTGACGACTGAAGACCGACGACTTTTATTTCCCAATTGCTTTTCGGGCTGCCGCGACAACGTTCTCGGTTGTGAACCCGAACTTTTTTTGCAAATCTTTGATCGGGGCCGATGCTCCGAAGCGATGCATGCCTATGATTGTGCCCGTCGGCCCGACATATTGCGACCAGCCGAAAGTGGCGGCCTGCTCCACCGCTACCCGCGCCTTCACATCTGGCGGGAGAACTTTGGCTTTGTACTCGTCAGTTTGACGATCAAATAGTCCCCACGCAGGTAAGCTGACAACGCGGGCTTTGATGCCGTCCGCCTTCAGCTGCTCGTAGGCGCTCACGCACAGCGAAACTTCGCTGCCGGTTCCCATCAAGATAACTTCGGGCTTGCCGTCGGCGGCATCGGCCAATATGTACCCGCCCTTGGCGACACCCGACGCAGCGCCGTATTTCGAGCGATCAAACGTGGGGACGGCTTGCCGGCTTAACACCAGGGCGGCCGGTTCATGCTCCAGTTGCATGATTACCTTCCACGCCTCCACCACTTCGTTCGCGTCCGCCGGGCGGATCAGCATCAGGCCGGGCATGGCGCGCAATGACGCCAGTTGCTCGATCGGCTGATGCGTGGGGCCGTCTTCTCCTAGGCCGATTGAATCGTGGGTGAAAACATAAATGGTGGGCAGTTCCATGAGTGAGGCCAGGCGGACGGAAGGCCGCATGTAATCGCTGAAATTAAAAAATGTTCCGCCGAAGGCCCGAATTTTGCACACCGCCATCCCGTTCAAAGCCGCGGCCATGCCGTGTTCGCGTACGCCGAAGTGCAGATTGCGTCCGCCGTAGCTGCCCGGCTGGAAATCTCCGGCGCCATCGAACTTTAGCCTCGTTCGGTCGGAGCCTGCCAGATCGGCCGAGCCGCCCACCATCCAGGGCACGTTCTCCGCCACCACGTTCAGGACTTTGCCGGAGCTTTCTCGAGTGGCGATACCTTTTGCGTCAGCAGGAAATGTGGGCAGATTCTTGTCCCATCCGTTGGGCAGTTCACGATGCTGCATGCGCTTGATCTGGTCCGCGAGTTGAGGGAACTTCTTTCCGTACTCGGAGAACAGGGTCTCCCACTTCTTGTGAACGTCGCTGCCCCGCTTGCCAATACCGTTGCGGAAACTCTCCAGCACTCCATCCGGGACCAGGAATTTGGCGTCTTCTGGCCAGCCATAGAATTTCTTCGCCAGCTTGACCTCTTCATCGCCGAGAGGTTCACCGTGAGCGGCGCTGGTGTCCTGTTTGTGTGGCGAACCATAGCCGATGTGACTGTTGACCCGGATCAGAGTCGGCCGGTCGTCGGTCTGCAGAAAGCTGTTGTAGGCCTTGGACAACATGTCCAGATCGTTCGCGTCGGTGACATGCAGCACGTTCCAGCCGTAGCCGGCAAAACGTTCGCCCACCTCTTCGGTGAACGACACATTGGCCAGGCCGTCAAGGGTGACGTGGTTCTCGTCGTAAATCCAGCACAGGTTGGATAACTTGAGATGGCCGGCCAAGGATGCGGCCTCGCTGCCAACGCCTTCCATCATGTCGCCATCGCCGCAGAGGGCATAGACGTTGTAGTCGAAGATCTCAAAGCCGGGCTGATTGAAGTGCGCCCCCAGCCACTTGCCGGCGATCGCCATACCCACACTGTTTCCGACACCCTGACCGAGCGGGCCGGTGGTGGTTTCCACGCCCGCGGTCCAGCGATATTCGGGATGTCCCGGAGTCTTGCTATCGAGCTGGCGAAATCTCTTGATGTCATCCAGAGTGACGGCAAAATCACCCAGGCGTTCATACTCAGGATTTTCGCCGCGCACTTGCGCCAGGTAGAGCATGGCGTAAAGCAACATGGAGGCGTGGCCGTTTGACAGGATGAAGCGATCACGGTTGGGCCAGACCGGATCCGAAGGATCGTAGCGCAGGAATTGTTGCCACAAACAGTAGGTCACCGGCGCCAGCCCCATGGGCGCGCCCGGATGTCCCGAGTTGGCCTGCTGCACCGCATCCATGGCCAGGGTGCGGATGGTGTTGATGCACAGCATATCCAGCTGTTTGCCGGTCGCCAAAGTTTGTTCGCTCACTGCCATGAGAGACCCCTCCCTGTATGAGGGTACGTCATCCACTGATGCGGGCGGA